>Ga0209118_1000082_pt1 | contig 68170 bp, 56 predicted proteins | sample BlaSpr_A8_Ref_M1_FD_187988 | JGI IMG/M metagenome (GOLD analysis project Ga0209118, IMG submission 187988) | Forest soil microbial communities from Thunder Bay, Ontario, Canada - Black Spruce, Ontario site 2_A8_Ref_M1 (SPAdes) (version 2) | ecosystem: Environmental > Terrestrial > Soil > Boreal... | reverse complement strand
CGGATCGCGTGCAGACCGGAGTACGGATGGAAAGGCGCCTGGTCAAGGTGCTCAAGGCGGTTGCCGAGCTGCGCGACCTTGCGCTTGGAGAGCTGCTGGAAGTCATGGTGTACGAGGTGTTCGCCGGCCGGCTGCCGTTCGACGCGGCGTGCCTCGCCCAGGTGCGCGAGCTACTGGCGATCTACGGCGCTCCTTTGCCGGCCGCTCCCGCCGCGACGACACCGGAGGACCAGCCATGAGCACGCGAAGGAACCCCAAGGAAATGCACACCGTAGGGCTGGCGCTCCTGATGCTGCGCCGGGACGCCGGGATGACCCTGGCGCAGTTGTCGGAGGCGTCGGGGTCAACGCCGGCGAACCTGAGTCGCTACGAGCAGGGGCGCCAGATGCCGCGCCTGGACAGCCTCCGTCGTGTCGTCGCGGGCCTGGGCTTGACCATGGCCGACCTGTACCGCGCGCAGCAGACGGTGACGCACCTACCAGACGGGAAGGCCGAGGACGGCACCCTGCCCCCGGACACCAAGACGCCGCAGGCCGGGATGAGCCGCCAGGCCGCCCTACGGCTGGCCCAGGAGGCCGGCAAGGCGGTCGCCCACTGCTGCCTCGCCTTCATGGAGATACAGGCCGGTGGGTGGCGGTTGCCTTCCGGCGCCGGCAACGACAACAGCCGTACTCATGCTGGCCGCTTGGCGGCCGGAGAACAGCATGAGGTTGCCTCGTTAGGCGAGGGCCGCCCGGACGCCTGATCGAATCCTCTCCGGTCGTACTAACCCGGAGAGGGGGTGGCGAGCCGCAGACAAGGCACGACGCGGAAGACAGCGACAGGGAACACCGGCAGCCGGCTCGGGTCAGACCTGGGCCGGCTGCTTCGGCGTTCAGGAGTGCTCGGCCCGCCCGCCAAAGCTGCCCTGAGCTGCAAGCCCGGCGGCTGCTGGCTTCCCGCCCCCCGCACCGTCCGGGCCTGGCGCTAAGCCACGTTCCGGCGACAGTTTTCCCGCACGCTCGGTTATACTCTAAACTTGCGCTCACGTACCCACCCCAGGGGAGGCAAGGCGATGAACCGAACGGCATTCTTGCCGGCCGCTCACTACGTCGGTTCCTTCTGTGTGGCTCTCTGCCTATCGATGGGAACCCCGTTACCCGCTACAGCCCAGTTTATCGGCCAGTACGACAGCCCTGCTCACAAGGCACTCCAAGCTTGCACACGGGGGGTGCAAGAAAAGAGCAAGGGAGACGAGAGCACGGAGCCGGAGGAGCGACGCAAGTCATACGAGCGGGCGATGAACGACCTTCAGCAATGCACATCATCCTACCCGCTGAATTTTGATGGATGGCTTGCGCTCGGTCAGACATGCGCCGCGCTCGGGAACAGACCTGCGGCCCTGAGCGCATGCAAGCGAGCGCAACAACTCAAGCCCGACAGCGACGAGGTAAATAGCTGCGTCAAGGATGCTATGAGCGGCACCGCGCCGTCTGTATCCGGCTCGGCTCCTGCGACCGAACCCGGTACGGCCCCTGGCCCAGGTAGTGGCTCCACGGAGGCGCGGCTATCGAGCGGAGCGCCTGCGGCGATGCTGGTCTGCGGAGTCGCCGCAGAGATCGGGATGAACGAAAAGCGCTTTCGCAGCTCCCTCCCTTCGGAGTGCGATACGAAGAAGCTCCAAGGGGACGCAGAAGGGTTCCTTGTCGTGAAGGAGCAGGACAATGCGCCGGTGGGTTCTATACAGACGAGAAACGACAGGATCATAAGCGTTGACCGGGTCTGGCTCGAAAGGGGCAGCACGAGCGACGGGAGGCGAATCATTGAAAGGCTCTACGGCGCCTTGGCAGGCGTCGGCCAGATGAAGACCGCGATGCTTGCCACCAAAGAGATTCAGTCGCCCGAAACATCCGGTCGTGAGATCGACTTTGTGTTCCCCGATCGAACGATTGTCATGATAATGAACGAGGACGGAGTACAGATCCACGAGGTAAGCCCGAGGCGTTTGCCACATTAAGGCGGCCCGCCATGGCGCCATCCGAGCGGGCGTAGTCAATGTCTCCTCTCTGTACAGTACGGGCCGGACGGTCGCGGCGCGCCCAGCGGCCAAAGCTCTTCCGGGAGGAAGACTCCTACCTGTGCCTCGCCGGGGAGAATGACGCTCGCTCGCTCGGGGAAGACCTGGACAAGCTCGCCGGCGCCGCGGGGCGTTGAAACCGTCCTACCGATGAAGGGATAGAGGCGAGCATGCCAGGAGGCGAAGCGCCGCTCGGCGTCAAACGACTCCGGCGGCCAGCCAGCGGCGGCGACCAACTCGGCAAGCTCGGCCTTGTGGTCGCGTATCGCCCGTTCTAGGTCCGGCGTCATCGCTGATCGGGGTCCCGTCACCCGCAGGCTATCGCCGTCCACCACGACGGCAAGCTCAAGCCGCCCCAGTGTTTCGAGCAACGCAACCCCGCTCATTGGAAGTCCCACACCCCCGCCTCGCTTTCTGCCGATGCCGGCGGGTCGCCTCCGAGCGACGGCGTTATTGTTGCGGCGGCGGAAACATCCCCCTCGCCAAAACCCTTATCCGACAGGCTTTTGTGAAGAGGCGATTTCCGCCGAGCCTGTCCCGCTTGATCGGCAGAAATCGCGGCCTCGCAAGTCACTGAAGAATGGGGCTTTGCGGCGCCCTCTATTTCCGCCGCCGTCGTTGCTGGTGACGGGAACCCGTCGACCGGGAGGAGCGCCAACGGTCGCCCGCGCTGGGTGCCGTGCGCCTCAAGCCGCCAGCCGATCCCGGCGGCGACTAGCTCTCGCGCCGCGTTACGGGTGAAGCCGTGGCCCCGCAGCAGCTCCTCGGCCTCACCCTTGAGGATTGGATGTCCGATCGTCGCACGGCACCGCACTGTTTGCGCGAGCTCGGCCGTCGCTGCCTCTTGGCGCTCACGCGCCTCTTGCATCCGCTGCTCTCGAGCATCGGCGCCGACGTGGTCCACTTCATCTGTGACGTCGCGCAGGGTCCATGGCTCGCTGGACAGAACAAGCTCGATGATGGAGGGCTCAGGCTCTTCACCGATGCGGAACTCTGTTGGCACGAAGGCGAGGCGGTAACGGTCGCGCCGCTGTCTTCGGGTCGAACGTTGCGCCCATGAGGCTGCGTCCGGTGGCGGCAGCTCCTCTATCCATGGTTTCTGACCGCTAGGCTGAAGATTCGTTGCGTCCCTCACCTCGTAGATGATGTCGGCCCTGTCTTCGATAACACCCGAACCGCGGCCATGTGCGCCGCTCTTGACAGCATTGCCGAGAAGCAGCATCGCGGGGCCAGCTTCGCGCCGCGCAAGGTCCAAGATCGAAGCCAGCGCCCTGGACACTTTCGCCGAGTCCTGCTCGCCGACACCCTCCGTCGCTGAGTCGAGCGCATCGATGCAGACGATCTCGTAGTCGCCGAAGGGAAAGCTTGTCCACTGCTTGCTGTCAGTCAATGGCGGCGCCTTTTCGCGGGTCAGGAGATCCAGCCCGCTGGTTCCATGCACGCCCCATCCCCTCAAGCGGCGCCGAACCTCTCTAGGTGAGTTGTCGCGGTCGATGAGGAGAACACGCCTTCCGAGGCGTACCTGCCGGATCAGCGTTGCGTGCGCAGCATGGGTCTTGCCCAAGCCCCGGGGGGAATACCAGATCGTCACGCAGCCTGGCGCCAGCTGCGCGGGCTCAAAGAAGTCAAGCTCCGCGTCCTCCTGCGTTACGAACTGTGCCGCAGGCATTGCGGCGGCCCAGCAGCCCTGCCGGGAAGACTTGGACCGCTCCAAGTGCTCATCCGCTACGGCTTCACGATCGCCGGTAGTGGGGAGCGGCCCGCACTTGCTGCATCTGGAGGGGAGCGTAGGATGGATGCGGGTTGTGAAGCCGCACCTTGGGCAAGCGGGGCCATCGCCCCAGAGGCTAGCCGTCGCTGTGTCGCCAATCATGACCGTGCTCTTTGACCCGGGCCAGGGTCCGAAGTGCTCACCCTCAGCCGCTGTTCTAGCCATAGCTCGAGATCGGAGCGACGATATCGGACGGCTCTGCCCACCTTAGCAAACGGGGGTCCACCCCCGCGCAGCCGCCAGCTCTGAAGTGTGCGTATCGAGAGCCCCAGCAGCTCAGCGGTCTGCGTTTCCGACAGCAGATAAATCCCAGCCTGCGGAGCATTCAAGGAATCCACGGTTGTCACCTCCTGCGAGAGGGTCCAGGTCCTACGATGCGCCGGCTTGCCCGACGCGGCAGGAGGTGTTTACTGAGGGTCCCCAACCCCACGTGGCCCCGAGGGGCTCACGGAGGCGGCGTGGCGGGCGCCGCCGGTCCCGGATCGGTTGTTCGTGGGGTCGATCTGCCCCCCGGCTTATGCCCTCCGCGGGTTGCGATCCCACTCGGGAAGGTAGCCAGCCCTCTGGCTTGCGGGGTTCCAGGGCCCGGCGAAGGGTCGCGATTCCCTCCGACTGAATAGAAAAGCTATGATGTGATGACATGGATTGTCAAGGCGCCGCTAGCCCCTACCAGGAACTACGTTTTGATGACGCCATCCCGACCATCAGCGGGAAGGTGATCGCAGATCAGAGGAGGGCCTGCACCGCAACACGCCGGCAGGGCTCGCACTCGCTTACGCCTCAACCACTTGTGAATCGGCCTGTCGCGGTGACTCCTTGACACGGCGCCGGCGTGTAATAAGCGCGCGCTTGCAGCCGCGCTCCGGCGTTTTTTCCCTGTGCCGCCGTGAGCGAGGGTCAGATCCCTTTTGCCCGCGCGCAGCTGGCAGGTACCCCCACCGTCTCTGCTTTAAGCCCGACGGGGCGCAGCGACTGGCGCGAGCGGCGCGAGCAGCTGTGCTCGCGGCGACCGGGCGAGCGACCAGGTGTAAGGCAGGACTCGGAGGCTCCGATGCCGGCGCGCGGGCACACACGGCTGGCGCAGGACAGTACCGGCGCCGCGACCGCGCGCGCGAGGTGCGGACAGGCCCCCCACGCCTGATCGCGGCCCGGCCGGCGGGCGCCGCGTTCTTGGGGACGGACCGCGCTAGCCTGGCGGTCGGCCCGCTGCACTCGCAGGGCGCGGGCGACCCGGCGCCAGCTCGACCCGCATGCCCTTCCCGGCGCGCCGAGGGAGCGCGAGATTGCTCCCGCCGCTTACCCCCTGCTTACCCGCTGGCGACCTGCGTTAGTGGATTACGCTCTAAGTTGTTGATTCGATTGGAGCGGGAGACGGGATTCGAACCCGCGACCAACAGCTTGGAAGGCTGTGACTCTACCCCTGAGTTACTCCCGCTGGGGTAAGACCGATCCCTGCTTAGTTTACAACAGCTTCGGCCCTCTCTGCGGCTGCCCAGGCGATGGCCCGGCCCTCCCCGGGCAGGGCTGGGCAGCCAAGGCCGCCGCCGGCCTTCCCACCGCCAGCGCGGGCCGATCTCATCCGCCTATCGACCTATGAGTCTAGATGAGTATAATGCCGCCACCAACTTAGTCCCACTTGCTGGAGCTGGGCTGCAGTTGCCGATGACCGCTGCTGTAGGAGATGGAGATGCAAATTCGACGTGCTGGCCGCTACGGCGGGCACCGTCCACTTCATTCTCGACATCACCGGCTACTACCAGTAACGGTCATCGGGACCGCTCGCCGCCGTCCGGCCGCGAGCTGGGAGGCGGATCAGGACGGCGGGTGAACTTCGAGGTCGGTGGTCAGGACGGCGCCGCTCTGCGCGTCGGGCACCGCGAACACCAGGCGCTGGTCGATGCGCCGCAGCTTGAGCGAGGTCCGGAATCGCGCCACCGCCCTGGCGTTGGGCAGTGATGCAAAGCGGAGACGCAGGACGCTGCCCGGAAGCTCAACGCGGCCGCCTTGCTTGTCGAGCGCTGCCACGAGCAGCGGCACCTCGGCGACGAAGCCGCTGCCCTCGGCGGTGATGGACAGCGCGCTCACCGGCAAAAGCAACGTGACGGCGAATTCCAGCTCGCCGCGGCCGCTTCTCTGCGGCTGGCCGGCCTCGACCCTGAGCTGCGGTCCGCCCGCACCGGGCGCAGGGCTCGAGGCTCCGAAGAACAGTACGCTCTCGGCCTTCATGGTGAGCGTGGCGCGGCGCGAGAGGTCCGAGAACGATTGGCGCGACCGCACTGCGAGCCCCGCCCGCCGCACCCGCACCTCGATGGCGTGGCGGCGGTTGTCGGCACTCCACGTGGGAGTGAAGCCCAACCAGTAATAGGATCCCGTTTCCTCCGCGATGCCGGTCAGTACCGGAGAGGCGCCGCCGCTCAAGGCGTGCCCACCGGTGCTCCGCACCAGACCGTCGAAAAGCTGCACCGCCTCGACCTCACCGGTCGCCACATCCACCGGGTACAGCGTGTACCCGAGCTGGTTCGCGGCGTCGAGCAGCGGAGCGTAAAAGCTCCGGCCGGCGGGAATCGACCAGCCGGCCGAGAGCAGCAGCATGATGCGCCGTCCCGCCGGCAGCTCGAAACCGCGCAGCGCCGCGGCGGCCGCCGCGGCCGAGCGGTTGAGCTGGGTCACGGCCTCCGGGCTGACCCTCACCGCCAGCGCCGCGAGGATGGCCTCCTTCACGTCGGGCTCGAGATCGCTGGTCTTGACACTCGCCTCGTCGGCCTGGATCGACCGGTGCTGTGCCAGCAGCTGATTGCCGCGCGGCCGATGCCCCTCTGCGCGCGCGAGCGCTGCCGACAGCGCCGCCGGATCTCCTGTCCAGCCGCTCAGCACCTCGAGGTTGGCGCCGTCGAAGACGATCACCGCCATCTGGTCTCCAGGACCCAGCCGCCGCAGCTCGTCTCGCAAGCGCTTCAGCGCCGCATTGCGCCTTGCCGCGACCGCAAAACCGTCGTCGATGAACACCAGGTAGCTGCGCCCGACGGTCGCCCCCGGCGAGACCTGCGGCGTGGGGGCCGCGGTCACGGTCGCCGGCGCACCTGCCGGTTGGGCTGTCGCCGGAGGCGTCGGCGCCGCCGCAACAGCTGCCTGCCCATCGCGGACCTCGGTGAAGTAGTCGATCGGCACTTCCCTGCCATCGACCAGGAGCTGAAAGTCGGCCGCCGCCAGCCCGCGCACCGCGTGATCCTGCCGGTCGGTCACCACCGCCTCGAGATTGACGACGCGCACGTCGATGCTCTCGCCCACCTCCACACGCGCCGGCGGCTCGTCCGCGCCGAGACCGAACCCACCACCGCCGGCGAGCACAACGGCAAGCCACATCAAGACCGCCTTCGTCACGACAATCTCTCCCTCGGGCGGACCGGCACGCTCGCCCCGCTGCGTCAACACTGTCCCGGAAGGCCGCCTGCCAGTCCAGTCGCAAGGATAGCATTGCGCAGGGGCCAAACCGCACCGAAGTTGCTGAACTTGCAACAGGCTTCTCTGGTGCAGCCCCTGCGCGCGTCCAACAATCCGGCGCTCCGCATCGGAGGGCATCCGGATCGTCCGGATCGCCCGAGTCCTTGAGGCAGCAGATGGTTGTGCGTATACTCGCCTGCGCTCCCGGGCGCGGCACCGAGCCAGCGGTGGGAGCATCCGCCGGATGCCGCGCGATCTCTTTGCAAGACCCATCGGAGGTGTGGCCGAGTGGACAATGGCAGCAGACTGTAAATCTGCCGGGCTAAGCCCTACCTAGGTTCGAATCCTAGCGCCTCCACCAATAGAATCAGTGAGTTACGGCAAGATCTGGCGCTTGGCGAGGCCCCGCTTGCCTTGTTGCAACAAATCCGCAACACTCCGCAACAGGACGACCGTCGCGGGAGCTTGCACGGCGGCGTCATCGAGGCGGCTGGCGGGCCGCGGCGAATCTCCCGCGCGCCCTGCTCGCCGAGATCGACCGGCGCTCCCGCCACCGTCGGCTGGCAGATGTTCCGCAGCTTCTCAACGTCAAGTCGTTCACGCGGTCGAAGGTCGAGCCCATGGTGCGCGGTCTCTTCCCGGGAGAGCAAGAGGCGGTGCTCGCGCTGCTGGAGCGGTCTGTCACCCGGGACAACCTTGCACGCTTGTTCCAATCGTTCAGCTTCAGGCTCCTAACAGTCGTCACTAATGGAAAGGCCCGCGCGGGCTGCTGTTCAGCCAGCGTCCGATGATCGGGGATTAGCTTAGCCCGCAGGCGTCTATGCGTGGGCGTGAGCGCGCTTGCGGCCGTGCGGCTTCGGGTCCGGCTTCTCTTCGGCGATGCCCGTGAGAACGACAGGGCCGGTATCCGGGAATTCGGCAATCAGCGAAAGATTGCCGCCCATGGCTTCGACATAGTCGCGCAGCGTTGAGATCAGCAGATCGCTGCGCTGTTCCAGCTTCGAGACGCCTTCCTGACCGATCCTCAGGGATTTGGCGACCTTCTGCTGCGTCAGCTTGCGCGCGCGCCGCAGTTGCCGGAGCGTCATTTCCTCGGCAATGAGCTGGGCGGCGCGGGCCTCGACCTTCTTGCGCTGCGCGGGGCTGAGTTCATTGATGATGTCATCGATGTTCCGGGTCATGTTTACTTCCTTTCTTTCAATTCCAGTTTCTTCTCTTCCAGCTCCTTCGCTTTGAGCCGGGCCAGGTGCGCATCGAACCTCTTGTCGGCCTTGGCGATAAGCTGCTTGTAAAAGCGCGCTCCGCTGACACCCGACTTGTCGCCCGCCACGAGCAAGATGGCTTTGCGCTTCGGGTCGAAGGCAAAGGCCACGCGCCAGACGCCATCGGCTGCATCGAACCGCAGCTCCTTCATGTTGGCGTGACGGGAGTCATTGAGCGTATCGACGCGGGGCCGTCCCACCTGCGGCCCGAATCGCTTCAGCAGGCGTGAGTTGGAAAGAATCTCCAAACGCACGTCCTCGGGCAGCGCGTCAAACTCCGGCTCAAATTCATCGCCCACCTCGACAATCCACTCCACACTCCTGATTATGCCTTAGATTGCATTATGCCGTCAAGTGCATCGTTCGATGCGGCGCAGGGGAGGGGGGACCAAGGCCTCTATCGGGTGCGGTTAGGGGGAGGCCACGAGCCAGGGTCTCTGTTGCTCTACCAAGACTTCAGGAGGGCCGAGCTCGTCCCCGGCACGCGCGCAGCTGCCGTGGTGCCTACGAGCTGAGGCTCATCGGCACCGCCGGCGTGTTGGTCTACGCCAAGCGGGCAGGGTCGATACCCGCGGTGCGCCCGCTGCTCGACGCGATGGCGCTCGCGGCTACTACCTATCGCAGCGCCAGGTGGACCAGGCGACGACCGCAGCCGCCGAAGCACCCGAATCAGAGGGCTGACACCTTCCGCTCGCACGCGGCAGCTCGCGTACTCGGTACGGTATGATCAGTGATGGCGGCCATCGCCAATCGAGGCGGAAGGCCGCCGCATCACCCCCACGCCTATGCACCTCGGCTCGGGAACGCCAGAGTGAGTTCGACCGCCCGCGAGCAGATCGCTAGCCTGCTGGGCGGTGTCGGTGCCGGCTCGTTCGCCTCCCGGCGGACAGCGCCAGCCGACGACCTCGTTCTCGGGGTCCGGGGTGTGGGACCGCTGCGCTTCCCGATTCCGCGGGAGCAGGCACGGTTGCTGCTCGCCAAAGCGCAGCCGGCTCGCTACGGGCGGCGCGATCACACCCTGCTCGACCGCCGCGTGCGCGACACTGGCGAGATCCCCGCGAGCCAAGTCAAGCTCGACCGCCGGCGCTGGCAGCGGACCCTCCAGCCGATGCTCGCCGCGCTTGGCGCCGACCTCGGCCTCGCACCCGGGCAGCGCCTGGCGGCGGAGCTGCACAGCCTGCTGATCTACGGGCCGGGTCAGTTCTTCAAGCAACACCAGGATTCGGAGCGGGCCGACGGCATGGTCGGCACTCTCGTTGTCACCTTGCCCTCCAAGTTCACGGGCGGGAACATCGTCGTCGAGCACCAGGGCGAGGTCGCGAGCTACCGGGCCACCAAGCAGCCGCTCTCGTTCATCGCCTTCTACGCCGACTGCCGTCACCAGATCCGCCCGGTGAGGACGGGCTACAGAGTCGTCTTGACGTACGACCTGATGCTCCAGGGCGAGGCGAAGGGCGAACAACCACCGCCGCCGGCCTTGGTTGACGCCCTAGCGTCGCGGTTGCGCGAGCACTTCACGACGCCACCGCCCCCCTCTCCCTACCGGCCCAAGGACGCGCCGCCGCGCGAGCCACCGAGTCGGCTGGTGTACCTGCTCGACCACCAGTACACGGAGCGCGGCCTCGGCTGGCGGCGGCTCAAGGGCAGCGACGCGGCGCGGGCTGTGGCCCTCGGCGCGGCAGCGGAACGCGCCGGCTGCGAGGTCGTCCTGGCGCTCGCCGAGGTGCACGAGACGCTGGAGTGCGAGGAGCCCTGGCAGCCGCCTTGGAATCGGAGCCGGCGGAGCTGGCAACGCGACGAGGACGATCAGTGGCTCGCCGATGAAGAGCCAGCCATCGACGATCCGGAGGCCTACGTAGTCGGGGACCTCATCGACTCGAGCGTGACCCTGGACCGCTGGATTGACCGAAGCGGCGGCGCGGCCGAGGCGATCCTCACCACGGTCGCGGAGGAGGAGGTCTGCGCCACGACGCCGTCGTCGGCGCTCGCGCCCCGGGCCGCCGAGTACGAAGGTTACATGGGCAACTACGGCAACACCATGGACCGTTGGTACCGCCGCGCCGGGCTCGTCCTGTGGCCGCGCGAGCGGAGCTTTGCGGTGCGCGCTGAGGCCGCCCCCGGCTGGGCGCTGGCGACGCTGCTCGAGCGACTACGTGCCGGCGAGTTGCGCGAGAGCCGGGAGATGGCGGCGTCTCTGCTGGCCTTCTGGCAGGACGCGGCCACCAACGACGAGAATGGCGGGCTGTTCCCGAACGCCTTGCGGGTGGCCGCTGGACTTAAAGCCCCCGCACTCGCGGCGGCGCTCTTGCAACCCTTCCAGCTCGAGGCGCTCACGCCGCGGCTGGCGAAGGATTTCGCCGAGCTGGTCGGCCACTACGGCGAGGAGTGGACGAGGAAGCTGCTCGACGGATGGGCCAGTCGGGTTTCGCGAAACCTGAGCGGCCGGCGAGAGACGCTCGCCTGGCTCGCCTCGCTGCATACCCTGGCTGCGGCTGTCCACTCCGCTGAGCATGGCTCCCTGGGCTCGGCGGGTACGCAGTTGCTCGTCGAGCAGAGCTGGCGAGCGCTCCGCTCGGAGATCAAGGGCCGACTTGGCCTGCTGCCGCCGAGCCAGCGCGAGCGCGCACTCGTGGAGCTGGCCCCGCCGATCCTCGGCTGGTTGAGAGGTGCCGCGGTCGTCGGGGGCGATGAGCCGGAAAATGCGGAGCGCGACGAGTCCGCGCCGAACGGGCGCTCGATCGCACGAGCGGTCGGCCACCTTTGCGCCGCCGAGAATGACGCGCTGGTGCTCTGCCTGGTCCGCGTGCTTCGCCTCGCATCTAAGAACGCGCGCTCCGAGTGGAGTAACGCGCTCGACCTCGACACCATCGCCCGCCATTGCGCAGAAGTGCTGGCAGCTCGTCTCGCGCCGCTGCCGCGCACCTCCGACGATTGGTCGGTCGCCCTACCCGTGGGTTGCGACTGCGCTCTCTGTCGCACGCTCGGCGCCTTCCTCTCGGCTCCCGAGCAGCAGCAGCTCGAGTGGCCGCTCGCCAAAGCAGGCCGGCAGCACGTTCACCAGCGGATCGACCACCACGAGCTCCCCGTTCGTCATGAGACCCGCCGCTCGGGCTCGCCGTACACGCTGGTGCTGGAGAAGACGAAAGCCCTCTTCGCGCGCGAAGTCGCGGCGCGCCGCGGGTGGCAAGCCGATCTCGACTGGCTCTCCGCGGCGGGCTGGACGGCTGTTGCGAGTGGTGTGCGCTGATGAGCGCGCGCGATGACGACTGGGCCGCGGCGAAGAGGCTCTGCCGGCTCTCGTCCGAGGACGTTCGGATGGCCAAGGCATTGGGCTTGAACCCACGGAAGCTGATGAAGAACATCCCCAGCTCCCAAGTCAGCTGGAAGGCGCCAGTGCGGGATTGGGTGCGCGAGTTGTATCGCAAGCGCCACGGCGCTCCTGTGGACCCCGCGCCCGCCGTCGTCGCTCGCCCCCGGGTGAAGGCCGAGACCCACGAGCTCGAGCAGGGCTCCAGAGAGGACGACGCCTGGCTCCCCGCCGAGGCCGCTCGGGAGGAAGAGATCCAGGAGGAAGATCGACTGCTGTTGTGGCGCCAGGAGGAGTTCCGCGCTGGCGCGGACTACGTCGCGTTCGCCTTCGCCCGGCTTTCGTGCGTGGAGCGGGTGGTGCTGATCGGCTCGGTCGCGCAGCCCCTGCGTCGAGAGGTGCCGCGCTTCAGGAGGTTGCGCCGCGCGGGAGTGGCGCTGTGGCATGAATGCAAGGACCTCGACCTCGCCGTCTGGGTGAGCGACCCGAGTCAGCTCAATAGCCTGCGCAAGGCGCTCGGCCATGCCGTGAACACCCTCTTCGCGGAAACCGAGATCGGGGTCGCCCACCACCAGGTGGACGTCTTCCTGCTGGAGCCGGGAACCGACAGCTACCTGGGCCGCCTCTGCCACTTCGGGACGTGCCCGAAGGGGAAGCCCGAGTGCCGGGTCCCTGGCTGCGGCGCATCCCGGTTCCTGCGACAGCACGACGACTTTGTCTTCGACCCACGATCCCTGGACCCGGCGCGATCCATCGTACTGTTCGACCGGGTGCGTGACTCCGGGCCGCCGTCGTTGGATCGCTGGCAGGACGACATCCCATTCTGATCATGTCCCTGAGCCCCCGCCAGGAAGAAGCGATCGAGCGCTACGTGGCCACCGGCGACTACGATTTGATGCACCCGGAGTGGCCCGGCGGACATCATCGAGGGTGGCCGGCGGGCCGCGGAGGACCTCACGCGCGCCCTGCTCGCCGAGATCGACCGGCGCTCCCGCGGCCGGCGACCGGCAGACGTCCCGCAGCTTCTCAACGGCGAGTCGTTCACGCGGTCGAAGGTCGAGCCCATGGTGCACGGTCTCTTCCCGGCCGGAGAGCGAGAGGCAGTGCTCGCGCTGCTGGAGCGGTCGGTCGTCTTCGTCACCCGGGACAACCTCGCACCCTTGCTCCATTCGTTCAGCTTCCTTTCGACCGCCTGGGACGTGGCCAACCTCTACCTGACGAGCGTGGGAGCCGAACCGCTGAGCATCGAGGCGCCCGCGATCGTCGGGCTCAGCGAGGAGGCCAGATGCTACGTTTCTACCGAGTATTTCGGCACCGAGAGCAGTCGCTTCGCTGACTTCGTCCTCCACGAGACCGCACACATCTTCCACAACTGCAAGCGGCGCACCGCCGGCCTTGCCGAACGAGGCAGGCTTGAGTGGCTGCTCGACATCGATTTCAAGATGCGAGAAACCTTCGCCTACGCCTGCGAGGCGTACGGACGGATTCTCGAGCTCGGATCTCGCCCCAGCAACCGCCGGTTACTGCTGTCCGAGCTCCTGGATGGCCCGATGCCGAACGACGATCGCGTGGACGAGACCGATTACCGCGACATCCTCAGCCAGGCGGTGGCCGGGCGCAGCGGCTGGCGGCGTATCCTGCGGAGATGCGCGCCCTCGCTGGATGGCCGGCTTGGTCGGCGCGACTCCAGTCGCCGAGACTCCGGGGCCGGAGGTGCGCCTGTCTCGCTCGCCAGAGGCGGCGCACCCGTTGCGCCGGGACCGGCACGATCAAGGAGACGGTCAAAGCCGCCCTGCAACGGCTCGTAGATGACGAGAGGGTGATGCGACGCGTCGAGCGGCTGCGAGGCTCTGGGGCGCTCGACCTGGCGAGGATCGACGAGGCCCGGCGACCTCGCACCGTGCGCAGAGCGATGCGCTACCTCGTCGATACGTCGGTGCTCGCCCGCGCCCGCCAAGATGTCGTGGGGGAACGCTTGGCGACCTTGGCGCAGGCAGGCCAGCTGTGGACCTGCCAGGCTGATCGACCTCGAGGTCGTCTACGGTTCCCGAGCTCGGGACATCGCCGACGTCATCGAGGAGCGCAGACCCTGCCCGAGGCTCCGATGACGACCGATGTGATACAGCGCGCCATCCAGACTGCGAAAGCGATGGCCGCGTCGGGTCTCCATCGCGGAGCGAAGCCGGTCGACCTCGTAATCGCCGCCTTCGCCGAGGGAGCGGGACTTACCGTGCTCCCTACGACGACGACTACGATCGGATCGCGTCCGTTACACGCCAGCCGATGGAGTGGGTAGCGCCAGCCGGAAGCCTGGACCGTTGAAGCGTCGCCGGGATGCGCAGGTTAGGAGAGCGACTTGCAGCCCTTTCGAGGCACACTTTTGGCACACTTGGCCGGAACAACGGGCAACACCTCCCAGCATCCCGCAACAGCGAAGGGGATCGTAAGCCGCTGATGGTGAAGTTCTTATGAGTTACAGGTTGTTGTCAGGTGTTGGCCTCGGGCACTCTGTAAATCTGCCGGGCTAAGCCCTACCTAGGTTCGAATCCTAGCGCCTCCACCAATAGAATCAAGCAGTTAGCCATGTCAGAGCGGCGCGGTCACCGTCATCGCGGCGACCGCGAAGAGCACCTCGGGGCGCCGGTCACTGGGTACGTGCTCCCGACGCCGTCGAGGTTCGCGTTCTGCCGCGGCCGCGCTGACGGGAACGGAGCGCCGCTGGCCTGCTCGACGTTGCCACGACCTCGCTGAAGCGGCCGGCGCCGCCTGGGGCCTGCACGGCCTTTCGGCGGGAGCTGCCAGCGAGCCGCACCTGCAGGTCAGTGCTTAGGGCGCGGGCCAGTCGCACCATCGTGGTAAGGGTGAAGTTGACCTTCCCCCGCAGGACCTTGGTCACATAGGCCGGCGTGACTCCCAGCCTCTCGGCGAGCTGCGTGCGAGTGAGGCCCTGGCGTTCCATCTCTCGCACCACGCTCTCCGTGAACTCTAGGATTGCGCCTGCCGTCCAATAGTCCTCGTGTCGCTCGGCCTCCCGGTAGAGCTGTCGCCGTCCGGCAACCGCCGCACCCCCAGCCGCGAGCAGCGGCCGCGCCATCTCGACGATCGACAAGGGCGCCGCCACGGCCCGAACCTCAGCGGCGCTAGATGTCGTGCAGCTGCGCCAGCGAGTGGATCGACAAGTTAGACGCGGATGCCGTAGCCGCGCAGGAGGACCATCCCCGAAGAAGTCGAGCTTGCCGAACACCGAACTCGTCGAGTCGGAGCGGCAGCGGGTGCCGCCGCGCCGGCCGCGACGAGTCCCCCTCGAATCCAGCTGTCCTCTAGCGCCCGGCACAGCTGATTCAAGAGCAGCCGCACCGGCCCCCGCAGCCGGTCGACATCCGCCGGCGCCATGGTCAGGTAGAGGAACACCGGGCGGTAGCGCCCATCAGCACCGACGGTGACGCCCGCTCGCGCGCACTGGCCCGGCCTCCTTCCTCTTCTGAGTGGGTGCCACCTGGCGAAAGCTACGCGTCGTGTCCGTCTGTTCCAGCGAGGCGGGAGAATCGCGGAGCAGGCTGCCGCCGGCGCGTCAGCTGATCGCCGAGCCGGTTGCCGCCTTTCGCCTGCCACCTCCCGGCGAGCGCGCAACCCTCGCGTGAGGTGTGATCATGAGGACACCGAGGACACCGAGTCAAGGTCGGTACCGAGGCATCGAGGCGGCGCCTGGCCTCCTGCTGATCGCGCTGCTTGCAGGGACCGCCGCCGCGGCGGCACCACCAATCGGTGCGGCGCCGGCGCCGCCCACCATATCAACCAAGGTGACGCCCGCTGGATCGGACCAGCCCCGCGGCAAGCCCAGGGCATACCTTACCAGCCCGCTCGGCTTCTCCGAGGCCGGCCGCGTCTTCTAAAAGGGAACGCTGAAGCCGCTCGTTGCCTGACCCCGCAGTCGCTCATCGGGCCGGTCCAGCAACTGCGCTCTTGCGATGCGCGGACCAGGGGCTGGCGGGACGTGAACCCGGTCATCGGCAAGAACAACGCGGAAGCGATCAAACGTAGCGACATCGTCGTCGCGGTATTGGACGGGACCGATGTCGACAGCGGCACCGCCGCCGAGGTCGGCTTCGCGGCGGCACTCGGCAAGACGATCATAGGTTACCGCGGCGACTTCCGGCAGGCCCGCGACAACGAGGGCGCCGTGGTGAACCTACAGGTGGAGTACTTCATCCGGCAGACTGGCGGCGAGATCGTCTGCAGCACCGACCAGCTTCGGCAGAGCCTACTGCGACTGCGCCAGGGAGCGGCGGTCCGTGGCGCGGCGCCTAGGTGATCAGGCGGGCGCTCCGCCGCTAGCAGGATCGCGAGGGGAACAGAGCCCCGCAGCCTTACCCGGGCTTCTCTTCCGCGAGGACGAGGACGCTGTGCCGCGTCGTTCGATCGAGTCTGAAGCGGAGGGCCTCGAGGCGATCGAGATGGGGTCGGATCGCTTCGATGCGCCCAGCCCGCTTGGCCTTGAGGCGGAGTCCGAGCGTTCCCGTCAGGCGCAGGTTCAGCCGCAGGGCGAATCGTCGGGCCAGGGCATCGTCGAGGACGACCAGTGGGTCCGTCCTCTCGACGGCGAGCGCCAGGACCTCTCGCTCTCCGGCTCCGAGGCCGGCGGCCAGGGCCAGCACCGCGGCGCTTTGCGTCCCGCAGATGCGCAGCCAATCCAGGCTGTCGAGATCGGGGAGCGCAACGCCGCGAGCACGGCCGGAGTGCACCTCCATGGCAACAGCGCCGGGGACCAGCACCTCACCGTAAAGCTCCGGCAGGAGCCGGAGGAGACCGAGTTGGAAGAGGTATTGGAGCGGCGACGTGTTGGCGATGACCTCAGGCATTTGCCAGGTCCCGCCGGAGATCGTCCTCGGACTGGCGGAAGCTGGCAACGCCGTAATCCGCGAGGCGAACCAGGAACAGCGGCTTCGGGATGCCTGCCAGCTCGGCGGCGGCTCCTGCCGAGAGGCGCCCCACCTCGAAGAGCTTGACGGCAGCGGCCATCCTGAGCTCGTCGCCCATCTCGGCGACCGAGAGCCGGAGGGCGAGGAGAGAGTCTTCCGGTATGTCGAGCAGGATTTGGCTCATGCAAGCTCCCTCTCGCGACGATTGTACAGCGAGGCGGCATCGCTGGACCGCCTGGAACCTTCCCCCTCTGCGCCGGCGCGCTCGGCGGTCCCGGCCCGGCGACTACGGCCGCCCGTCGCAGCGCTACAGCAATCGCCAGCAGTGCACCTTGAGCCTCGGCGGTTTCGTCGGCGAGCTCGAGCTGGCCGGGGACCTGGCGCCGTTCGGCCCGCTGCTGCGCGCGGCCGAGGTCCTCCGCCTCGCGAGGGCCCACCTTTGGCCTGGGCAGGGTCGAGATTACCTGGCGCCGGCCCGCGCCCAGGAAGGGTCGGGCATGCGCGGCGAGCGCCGAACCACCCGAAGTGGGCCGGCCGGTGTCTTGCCGTCCAGGGGAGTGCCGAGGCCGCCCGTGCCCGAGCTGATGGATCTCGAGCCATGGTGCCGGAGAGCTACGGATTCGACGGGCGCAACCGCCGGCCGCCGCGCTCGGCGCCCGCGCACCCGCCGGGAGCCTGGACCGATGAAGCGGCGCCACGCCAGGTACGGCAACGATCGGAGCGCCGCAAGTCGAGAGTAAGACAGCGATGCCCAAGACAATCAAGACAACCAAGAAGGCGCAAAGAGCAAGCGCCGTCGTGAAGAGCGAGGAGCGAAGCCTGTTTCGCGAGCTGATGGCTGGCGTCGAGGCCGTGCGTCGACACCGCGAAGGGCGTCTCACACTGCGCAGCGCCGAGGCACCTTCGAGCGTCTCGAGTCCGTGATCCGACTGTTGATACGCCCTGCTCTTTGAGCGTAAGTTCTGACCTCCGCTGCGCTCTCTTGAGGGGAGGAACGATGCCGGCAGACAGCAGCGAGTTCCCCGGCGCGTGCGTGACGCCGGACGATCCTCGCTACCCGACCCTGGTTCGCGGATTCAACCAGCGCTGGGTGGGCCGCCCACGCTTCGTCCAGGTGGTGGGCGACGCGCAGCAGGTCGTCGCCATCGTCCAGCGCTGTGTGGACGAGAGGCTGCGACTTACGGTGCGCAGCGGCGGCCACTGCTACGAGGGGTGGGTCTCCGAGAACGATGGCGTCATCGTCGACGTGTCGTCCCTGCGCGCGGCCGGTTGGGACGGCTCCCAAGGCTGGTATTACCTCGACAGCGGCTGCACCAACTGGGACCTTTACAACCAGCTCTACCGCCAGTACGGCGTCACGCTGCCGGCCGGATCGTGCTACTCCGTGGGGGTGGGCGGGCATATCTGCGGCGGCGGTTACGGGCTGCTCTCGCGCCTCCACGGCCTCACCGTCGACTGGCTCTACGGCGTCGAGGTCGTGTGCGTGGACGCGGACGGCCGGGCGCGGTGGGTCCGGGCCACGCGCGACTCGACCGATCCGCGCGAGGTCGATCTGCTCTGGGGGCACACGGGGGGCGGCGGCGGCAACTTCGGCATCATCACCCGCTACCTGTTCCGCGACCTGCCGCCGGCGCCGAGCGAGGCGTGGCTGGCGAGCTTCTCCTGGGAATGGTCGGAGCTCGAGCAGCATCCGGACCAGTTCTCCCGGATCCTCGCGAACTACGGCTCTTTCTTCGCCGAGCACAGCGGCACGGACAGTCCCTACGCGAGCCTCTTCGCCCTCCTCCACCTGACCCGCAAGGCCGCCGAGCAGGTCACCCTGACGGTCCAGAACGCAGGCAGCGATCGCGCGCCTCTCGACGCGTTCACCGCCGCGATGCAAGCGGGCCTCGACACGTCGCGGGTGCGGATCGTGGCGCCGCGCGTCGCGGTCGGCTGGCACCATTTCGTGGCGCGCACCACCGCCGCGCGCCGCATGCCCTGGCTCGAAGCCACCCAGACCCTCAACGGCTCCGGCCCGAACCAGCGCGGCAAGTACAAGTCCGCGTACATGAAGCAGCCCTTCCCGGCGGCGCAGGCCGAGACCGTCTTCAAGTGGCTCACGGTCGAGAGCGCGGAGTATCCCGCCAACGCTCAGGCCCTCCTCCAGGTGGATTCCTACGGCTGCCGGATCAACGCCGTCTCGCCCGACGCCACCGCCGTGCCGCAGCGCTCCTCGATCCTCAAGCTCCAGTACCAGACCTACTGGGCGGACCCGCGCGACGATCAGGCGAACCTCGGCTGGATCAACAGCTTCTACCGCGAGATGTACGGTCCGCGCGGCCCCCGGCCGGACGCCACCATGGATGGTTGCTACGTCAACTACTGCGACTCCGACCTCGAAGACTGGCAGCACCTCTATTACCAGGACAACTACCCGCGCCTGCGCCGCGTCAAGCGGCAGTGGGATCCGCGCAACGTCTTCCATCACGGGCAGTCGATCGAGCTGCCCTGAAGCGGCGGGCGGCGCGGCCGGGAGGACCGAGTTTTCGCGATGCCACCGCCCTCTCCAACGGGGTGCTGGGCGACCTCGGTCCGCGCCGCCCACGGCAGAACCCTCGAGCGAGCGCGATCAGACCATGTCCATGTGCTGCCATGAATGCTTTGGCATTGGCTGGTTCGTCATGGCGCTGCTAACGATTGCCGACCGTGTGGCCGCCTTCCTGTCCTGGCGTCGCCTGTCCACGTCCCGCCCCGTCCCGGCACCCTCCTAATAACAGGCTGTCTATCCAACCCATCCCATCGGAGAACCGGGATTCCGGGAAAGGAGCGGAGAATGAGGATGAAGAGGACGCTGAGAGTCTCGATGCCGTTCGTCTTTGGGGCCGCCCTGGTCTTCGCCCTGCTGGGCGGTTCCTCCGCGTTCGCGGTCGAGCCCATCCACAAGGGCGTCGACACGTGGATGACCGTCAGCGGCTTCGCCAAGACGAGCTTCGCCAAGGAGCCGATCCCGGCAGGGTTCTTCTGCGCCGGCTCGCAGCCGTTCACCGGCACGGTCACCTTCAAGGGCGCGCCGCTCGCGACCGAGCCGGCGCGGGCCCTGGGCGACATCGACACGGTGGTGCAGCGGCTCGACGACGCGGTGTTCGACGAGCAGGGCGTGGCCTCGACCCGCATCCAACTGCTGGCGCTCTCGCTGGTCAGCACCGGGCCGATCGAGACCAGCTGCGGCAAGTACAACGTCGCCGTCCACCTTGACGGTGAGCAGCCGACGACGACGATGCGCATCATCCGCACCAGCGCTCTGGGCGGCACCTACTCGGCTCCGCTCGCCCTCAGGGTCAAGGCGATCTTCACGCCATTCACCGGCGATGCGAGCGCCCGGCGCGAGCTGAGCACCCGCATCGACCTGGGCCCCAGCACCAACTCGGTGTGGGTGTACCTCAAGGCGCCGCAGTACAAGGGTGCCATCAAGCTCGACACCAATGGCGACGGGCGTCCTGCTACGCTGCTGCCGGCCGGCTCCAACTTCCTGCCCGGCGTGACGCCGGCGGTGTTCAAGGGCGAGCCCTTCAAGCCGACCCTGGCGTCGGCGGTCCCCGCCTGCCCACCGGGGCAGACCCCGACCCAGGCCTGCCATTGCAACCCGACCTCCACCGACCCCAACCAGTCTGCGGCCGGCTGCGACCACCTGCACTGCATCTGGACCTGCGTCACCAGCACGCAGCAGGATTTCGGGATCTCGAGCAACTGAGCCCGGACGCCGGAGTCGCGGCCGCGGCCCCGCGGCCCCGCGGCCCCGCCGCCGATGTCGCCGGCGCGGCGCTCTGGCCAGCAACCCTCTGAGGACACCGGCGGCGGCGCCAGCCGCCGCCGCGCCGTCCACGTCGCGCCCACGTCGCCGCTCACTCGTAGTGCAATGCTTCGATCGGGTCCAGCGACGCCGCGCGGGTGGCGGGATAGAGGCCCGAGGCGAGGCCGACCGCCATCGCCACGCCGGTCGCCAGCAGGATCGCCGCCGGCGTCACCACGGTGTGCCAGCCGGCGAACGCCGCGACGGCGCGGGCGATCGCCAGCCCCGCGGCGATCCCGGTCAGGCCGCCGATCAGGCTGAGCGCGAAGGCCTCGACGACGAACTGGAAGCGGATGTCGCCGCGGCGCGCGCCGACCGCCCGCCGCAGCCCGATCTCGCCGGTCCGCTCGAGCACCGTGGCGAGCATGATGTTCATGATGCCGATGCCGCCGACCAGCAGCGAGATGCCGGCGATGCAGCCCATGACCAGGTTGAACAGCCGCTGCGTGCGCCGGCTCTGGGCGAGCAGGGCCTCCGGCACCACGATCTCGTAGTCGGCGGCGCCGCCGTGCAGGCGCGCCAGCAGCTCGTCGATCGGCAACGCCGCCATGGCGGCGCTCACGCCGGGATCGAGGTTGACCAGGATCTCGTCCAGCGGCGATTGCAGGACCGGCCGCTCGAACTTGCGCTCGGCGGTCGCCGCCGGCAGGTAGAGCTCGCGCGCCGGCGAGCCCAGCGCGACGCCCTGGAAGCTCTCGCTGCCCACTCCCGCGTCGTCGCCGGACAGGACCCCCACCACCTCGAGCCAGACGTCGTTGACCTTGACCAGCTGGCCGAGCGCCGGTCCGTACCCGAACAGCTCGCGCCGCACCGCCGCGCCGATGACGCAGACCTGGCCGTGCTCGCGCTCGTCCAGCGGGTCCAGGAAGCGTCCCTCCGCGACCGCGAGATGGGAGAGCTCGGCCTGCTCCGGGCTGACGCCGTAGACGTTCACGCCCGCCGCCCGCCGGTTGACCGACATCACCTTGTAGGGCTCGATGCGGACGCGCGCCGCGACCCGGTGGACTCCCGGCACCCCCTCGGCGATGGCAGCGCCGTCGCGCGCCGAGAGGCCCGGCGACCGGCGGCGGACCTCCTGCAGCTCCGTCGGACTCAGGTTCTTCGCCCGCACCAGCACATTGCGGAGCCCGAGCCGCTCGACCAGTGCCAGGGCCTCCCGCTCCGCGCCGGCGCCGATCGACAGCATCGCGATCACCGCCCCGACGCCAAAGATCATCCCCAGCATGGTGAGGGCCGAGCGCAGCTTGTGCGTCCCCAGGCTCACCAGGGCCGCACGCAGCGCCTCCGCCGGGCTCAAGGTCGCGCTGCCCCACCGCCGCCGCCGCCGGCGGGCGCCGGCGCCGGCGCCGGCACGGCGAGCGATTTAGGGAAGGCCGGCGATGCCGGCCGTACACCGGCGGGCGATGCGGGCGATGCCGGCGCGGCCCCCGGCCCGGGCGCGCTCGCCGCCGCCGGATCACGCAGCGCCAGCACGTCGCCTGGGGCGACCCCGGTCGCGATCACCGCCGTGCCCACCCCGGCAGGTCCGAGCGTCACCGGCACCGGCTCGAAGCCATGGCCGCCGTCGCGCCGGCGGTAGACGACGTTGCCGCCGCCGCTCTGGAACACCGCCTCGCGCGGCGCCACCAGCGCTCCCCGGCGCTCCTCGAGGCGCATGCGGGCGAGCACCCGCTGGCCCGGCTTGACCGTCCCCATGGTCCTCAAGGTGCCGGGCGGAAAGGCCAGCGTGACCGCGAAGAACTGCACCGGCGAGCCGCTCAAGCGGGGCTTGGCGAGGGTGTCGACGCGGGCGATGCGCGCCGGGCGCTCCACCCCGGGCTGGGACTCGACGACCACCGTCGCCGGCTTGCCCGCGGCAAGGCCGCCGGCGTCCGCCTCCAGCACGTAGACCTCGGCCTGCATCTCCGAGAGGTCGGGGATCTCGGCCAAGGCCATGCCGCTCCAGACCGTGTCGCCCACCCGCGGCGGCTCGCCGCCTGGACGGTTGCGGTCCAGGATCAGCACGCCATCGTGGGGGGCCGTCACCTGCAGCGCACGCAAGCCGGCCCGGGCCTGGCGGATCTCGGCCTCCGCCTGGCGCACGTCGATCGCCAGCAGGTCGAGGCCGGCCTGCCCCAGCTGCGCGCGCCCGCTCTGCTGCTCGCGGGCGTGGAGCTCCTTGCCGGCGGCCAGCTGCTGGTCCATCTCCGACTGGATGATGTCGTTGCGCGAGAAGATCAGCTCGTCTTTCTTCTGGAAGTGCCTGGCGTTGTCGAGCTCGATCCGCGCCATCGCCGCGTCACGCCGGAGGTTGGCGATGGCGGCCTGCAGGCTCGAGCGCTGGCCTGCCGCCTTGAGCCGGGCGGTCTCGAGCTTCGCCTCGGCGTCACGGAGCGCCCTGGCGAGATCCGTGGGATCGAAGCGCACCACGACGTCGCCGGTGCGCACCCGCGTGCCGTCCGCCGCCACCCAGGCGACGTGGGAGGGCCCGTTCCTCGCCCCCTGCTCCGGCACCTGCACCACCGCCGAGCGCGCCGCCCGCAGGTTGCCTTCGGCCGGCACCTCGTGGAGGAAGTCGCGCCGCTCGACCACCGCCACCGGCACCTCGCCGGACCCCTCCATCCCGGATGCCCAGCCCGCGGCACCCCCGCCGGTCGGCGCGGTCGACGCAGTAGGCGGCCGAGACGCAAGCAGCACCGTGACCGCCAAGACCGCGACCACGACGAGGGCCGGGGCGAGCAGCCGCCGCGCGCTCACCGGCACTCTCCGGCGGTCTGCGGCGCTCTCCGGCGGTCTGCGGCGGTCTCGGCGGGGGCTCACGGTCCCCCCGCCGACGCGCTCCGGGGGCTCCGGGGGCTCCCGGGGCCGCCGGGACGGCGCCCGGGAGCGGTCCCGGCGGTGCCGGCGGATCCCCCGTCGGGGGAGCTCGCCGGCGCGCCGGCGAGCTGCACCTGGTCGCCGGGCGCGAGCCCTGCCAGGACTTCCACCTGACGGTCGTCGTGACGGCCGAGCCGCGGGCGCACCGCCTCGGCGCCGAAGCGCGTGCGGCGGTAGACCAGCGGCCCGCCGGGGAGGCTGCGCACCGCGGCCAGCGGCACCAGCAGCACTCCCGGCGCGCGTTCGAGCTCGATCGCGCCGGCGAAGCGCATCCCCGGACGCATGCGCAGGGGATCGGTGCGCGCGAGGTCGATCTCGACCCGCACCACCTTGCCGGCGAGCGTCGCGGCGCGTTGGCGCACCGCGGTCTTGATGGCGGCGACCCGGCCGGTGAAGACCACCTCGGGATGGGCGTCGAGGCGCAGCGCGACGCCCTGGCCGGCGGCGACCCGCCCGGCATCGGCCTCGTCGATCTCGCCGTCCGCCCGCAGCCGGCGCAGGTCGGGGATCTCCATGACCTGCTCGAGGCGCCAGCACGAGTCGCCGACCCGCTTCTTCTCGCCGCGCGGATTCGGCAGGTAGACGACGGTGCCGTCCCGCGGCGCCACCACCTGCATGCGCGCAATCGCCGCCCGCACCTCCCCCACCCGCGCCGCTGCCCGATCCCGCTGCTCGGTCAAGGACCGCAGCTGGGCGGCGGCGGCGGCGCTGGTCAGCCCCAGCCGGCGCCGCTGGTAGTCCATCTTGCGCATCGCCAGCTCGAGATCGGCGCGCGCCATCGCCAGGTCGTTGCTCGACTTGAGCTCCGGAGGCACCCTGGCCACCAGCTCGGCGCGCCGGCGATCGGCTTCCGCCTCGGCCAGGTGGAGGTCGCCGTCGCTCCGCGCCAGCGCCAGGTCGGCGCGCTGCTTCTCGAGCTGCTTTTGCGCCGAGTCCCTCTCCGCTTCCTTGTCGCGCAGGGTCTTCTCGAGCACGGACCTGTCGAAGCCGAGCACCCGCTGGCCGCGCCGCACCGAGGTGCCCTCGGGCGCCATGAAGACGATCTTGAAGTCCCAGAGCTCCGCCACCGGCGGCGGTCCCACGCGGGCGGCATCCACCGCCGCGAGGGTCCCGGTCACCGGCGCCGAGAGCACCAGATCGGAGCGCCGCACTTCGGCCCAGCTGGACTCGCCGCCGGCGCCGCGGCCGGAACCGGTCCCGGCGACGTCGGCGGCGAGGGCCGCGGCGAGCGCGGCGACGACGATGGCTGCCAGCAGCAGGCCGAGCGCCGGCAGCGAGAGGAGGCGCCGGCGGCTCACCCCGATGCCCCCGGGGCCACCTGCGATTGCCCCCGCAGCGCCTCGCCTTCCTGGACGCCGCTCGCTGCCACGCACCAGAAGGCGTCGCAGGGACCCAGGCGCACCGGCGCCGCGCCGCCGCCGGCCAGCCGCACGCGCGGCGGCGCGCCTGGCTCCGAGAGGTCCGCGAGGTCCAGCGCCGCCCGCGGCACCAAAAGCGCGCCGCGCACCGGTGCGGCGTCGATCTCGGCCCGCACCGACATGCCGGGGCGCAGCCGCGCGGCTTCGCGCGGCGGTATCGGGTCGAGCGCGATGCTCACCGCGATCGAGCGCAGCAGCGCGGTGCGGCGCGACTCCCGCGCCACGCCTGCCACCTCCACGACGCGCCCGCGGTAGCGGATCCCCGGATAGGCATCGAGGATGCAGGTCGCCGGCATGCCCGGAGCGACGCGGCCGTCGTCCACGTCGGAGAGCGCCGCTTCGACCATCATCGACGAGGTCTCCGGCAGCGTCGCCACCGTCATCCCCACCCAGACGTTGTCACCGGCCTGGAACTTGCGCCCTTCCATCGGATGCTCGGCCACCACCACCAGGCTGTCGCGCTCCGCACGCAAGGTGAGATCGCGGAGCGCGGCCGTGGCGACCGTTACCTCCCGGCGCGCCTGGTCGAGGACGATCTGCTGCACGCCCACGTCGGCCGCTGCCTTGGCGCGCTGTGCCGCCAGGTCCTCCTTCGCCTTGCTGAGCGCGCTCTCCGCTTCCTGCCGCTTGAGCTGATGGTCCTGGTAGTCGCGCCGCGACAGCAGCTCGGGGGGCACCGCCGCCGCGATGCGGGCCTTGGCGAGATCGGCCCGCGCCTGCTCGACGCCGAAGGCTTTCTCCGCCTCGTCGGCGCGGGCCTGCGCCTGGATGCGGGCGAGCTCGGCGGCGGCGGTGGCGGCGGCCATGCGCTGCTCCTCGAGCTTGGCGAGGAGGCTCGAGTTGTCGAGCTCGACGACCGGCTTGCCCGCGGCGACGCGGGAGCCGTCCTCCGCCAGCCAGCGAATCTGCACCTCGAAGCTCGGGCTTGCCGGCACGACCACCGGCAGCGACCGCGCCGCCCGCAGCTCGCCGCTCAGCAGGAGCCGCGGGTGGAGATCGCCGCGCCGCACGGCCAGCACCGCCCCGGGGACATCCGTCGCCATGCCGGCGACCTCGGCGCCCCTGGCTCCGGCGTCCCCGGCAGCGCGACAGCCGGCGAGTGCGGCGGCAGTGGCGCCGGCCAGAACGGCGAGGGTGAGCCAGGAGGAGAGACGCCTGCGCATGTCCGCATTATCTACGATGCCCGCGATGCCTGCGATGCCGGCCGGGTGCCTCATGCCGCCGCCGTGCGCAGCACCGTCGCCGACTCCCGCGCCGAGAGCGCCGCGCCGAGACCCACCAGCGTGAGCGTGCAGCAGCCGAGCAGCGCCACGGCCATCACCATGCCGAGGCGGGCGTTGGCCGGCACGCGCGAGGCGATCAGCACGCTGAAACCGAGCGCGATGGTGAGCGTGTCGCTGACGATGCCGGGCCCTGCCAGCTCGAAGGCATGGGCGACGGCGTCGGGCCGCCCCTCCTCCCTGGCGCGCCGCACGCGGTAGAGGAAGTGGATGGCATAGTCCTCGCCGACGCCCAGGGTGATCGCGCAGAACATCGAGGTGGCCACCCCGAGCGGGATGTCCCACCAGCCCATCGCCCCAAGCACCCAGAGCACCGCCAGGCTCGACGGCAGGAGCGCCAGGAGCCCGAGCCGCACCGAGCGGAACAGCAGGCAGAGCAGCACGCACGAACCGAGCAGCGCGAGCGAGGTGGAGGCGACCTGGGTGTAGACGATGGCGGGAATCATCGCCTGGCTCACCGCGACGTCGCCGGCGAAGTCGAGGGCGGTGCCATGCGGTACGAGCTCGCGGCGCTCGTACCCGCGCAAGGCGCGCATCAGGCGCGCGGTGTCGCGATAGTTGGCCTGCTTGAGGAAGATCGAGACCAGGGCCTGGCGCAGGTCGTCGTCGACGATCTCGCGGCGCTGCTGCCGGCCGCGCGCCAGCTCGAGGACGTCGAGCAGCTGGCCGATCCGGCGAGGCTCGTCCGGGATCGCCCGCGTCCCCTCGCGCCGCGCCATCCAGAGAAAGTACGTCGCCGAGAGCTGCCCATAGGGACCGAGGACGCCGCCGACCTCGGGGCGGGCGCGCGCGAAGTCCTCGAAGGCGCCGATGGCACGGATCGCCGCCGGGTCGAGCAGCGGCCCGCGCCGGAAGCCGGCATCGGGAATGGCGGCGGCCGGTGGATCGAACCTCAGCCGAGCCAGGAGGACATGGGTGCCGAGCAGCTCGCGGTTCACCTCCGCGGTCGCCAGCCGGAAGGGACTGCCCGCGGCGAAGCCGTCTTCCCAGCTGTCCTGCACGTAGAGGCGGCGCGCGCCGAGGCCGAGCACCGCAGTGGCCAGCGCCAGCACGGTCAGCGTCGCCAGCCGGTAGCGCAGCAGCGGCGCGGCAAGCCGGCGGAAGAGCCCGGCGCCGGCCGGCGCGAACGGCCGCGGCCGCCGCATCCGCTCGGGGCCGAGCAGGGTGAGGGTGGCGGGAATCGCGGTGAGCGACCAGAGCAGCTCGAACGTCGTGCCGAGGCCGGCGAAGATGCCGAAGGCGCGCACCGCCGGCTGTGGCGAGGCGAGGAACGACAGAAAGCCGATCGCCGTCGCCAGGCAGGCCAGGATGATCGGCAGCGCCAGCAAGCGCATCGCGGCGCGCACCGCCGCCGGCGGCTCCCCACCCCCGCCCGGCTCGCCCAGGAAGCGCTGGTACTGCATGAAGATGTGGATCTCGTCGGCGAGGCAGATGGACACCAGGATCACCGGCAGCACGGCGGTCGTGAGATACACCGGAAAGCCGAGCCAGCCCATGAGCCCGAACGTCCAGATGAGCGTCACCGCGATCTTGACCAGCGCCGCGGCCGTCCCCCACGCCCGGCGGCAGGCGCGCCAGAAAACGAGCGTGATCACGGCCATCGCAAGCGGCACGAGCAGCCGCAGGTCCGCGAGCACGTACCTGCCGAGGAGCGACTCGGCCGCCGGCGCTCCCGCCACCAGGACGCGGTCGCCGGGCACCGGCAAGCGCTCCGCCACGGCGCGGACCCGCTGGTAGATCGCGGCGCGGTCGACGGCCGGTGCTTGCCGGGGCGCGCCCGGCGCGCCGACATCGAGCGCCGGGACGCCCACCAGGATCGAGACACCGCGCCCGTCGGCCGCGACCAGGGTGCCGGTCATGATCCCCGCCGCCGCGACGTCCTGCTCGAGCAGGGACATCAGCGCCGGCGTGTCGGGGAGGGGATCCAGGAAGCGCCGGAACTCGAGCGTGCCCGGATAGACGCTGTCGCGCCGCTCGGTGGCCAGGCTGACCACGTGCTCCGGCCCGATGCCCTCGACGGCGGCGAGGGCGTCGCTCAGACGCTTGAGGTGGCGCATGGTCGCCGGGTTCCAGACGCCACGCGGGTGCGAGGTCTCGATCAGCACCACCAGGGGATCGCGGACCCCGAAGTGCTGCCGCACCGAGGCATCGAGGCGCACCGCCGGATCGTTCGCCGGCACCAGGGCGCGCCCGTCGGTGCGCACCTCGAGCCAGGCCAGGCCCGGCGCCGCCGCGAGGGTGACGCCGGCGAGCAGCGCCAGCGTCAGCCGCGGCCTGCGGATCGAGAGCTGCGACAACGCATCCAGCCGTGGAAGGCTCATCGGTACACCGGTCTGCGGCAGACCGGGCCCGGGCCGCTGCCTCCCGGCTTTCTTTGCCAGTTACCCAGTCTCTACGCCGACCCATTTAGCATGCGCTCATCGCAGTGTCAAACCGCTGTCATACCACCTCGGCCGACATCGGCGGGCCCGGCAAACACACGCATACCCCTGTACCCCAGCGGGTCCCGCGTCCCCGGCGGACCGGCGGCGCGCGGTCCCGTCTCCCTGCCCAGACCGACCCACACTTCTCTAGTAGATAGGCGATAAGGTAGATAGGTGATAAAGCGTTTTAGCCCTGAAAGGAGGAGTGATGAGACTGTCGAATCGCTGGACCCCGGGTGCCGCCATCGTGGTGGCCTGCATCCTGGCGATGACCATGGCCGCCGCCGCCGGCGGCGCGTCCGAGCCGATCCGCAAGGGCGTCGACGTGTGGATGACCGTCGCCGGCCGCACGCACACCAGCTTCGCGGACAATCCCATCCCGGCGGGCTTCTTCTGCGCGGGCTCGCGCCCCTTCACCGGGACGATCACGTTCAAGGGAGTGCCGCTCGCGGTGACGCCCGGCAAGGGCCTACGAGGCATCGACACCGCCGTTCGCCGGCTTGACGACGCGGTGTTCGACGAGCGGGGCGAGGCCACGACGCGGATCCAGCTCATGGCCCTCTCGCTCGCCAGCACCGAGCCTGTTGAGACGACCTGCGGCAAGTACGACGTCGCGGTAAGCCTGGCACCGGGCGAGCAGCCGGTGACCACGATGCGGATCTTCCGCTCCGAGGTGCTTGGCGGGACCTACTCGGCGCCTCTTGCCCTCAACGTCAAGGTCACCTTCATCCCGGTCAGCGGCCATGACCAGAGCGCCCAGAGCGTGGGCGCCCGGCGCGTGCTGACCCGCCGCATCGATCTCGGCCCGGCCGATCGCTCGGTGTGGGCCTACGTCTCGACGCCGCGCTACGCCGACGGGGCGATGATCGACACCGACGGCGACGGCCGCCCGGACACGGCGCTGCCCAGGGCTTCGAAGTTCCAGGCCGGCGTGCAGCCCGCCATCCTGAAGGGCGACCCGGCGAAACCCCGGCTCGTCCAGATCAACCCGACCGCGTGTCAGGACTACGGGCAGTCGCCGCCCGCCGGCTTCACCTGCCCGGTCGGACAGTGCCCGTACCCGACATGCCACTGCAGCGCGACCAGCACCAACCCCTACGAGTCGTCGACGGGCTGCGCGAACGATCACCTGCACTGCATCTGGGTCTGCGTCGCCGGCGGCGGCGGGGGCGGCTAGACCAGGAGCGTCCTCTCTTCTTCCACCAGCAAGCACTGGGCACGGCGCCCGCGGAACACGGAGGTTGACCGCGGGCGCCTCGGGCGCTGCTGGCGCCGCGGGCGCTGCTGGCGCCGCGGGCGCCGCGGGCGCCGGCCTGCGGCAAGCCTCGAGCCTCTCGCACAACCCGCCGGCGGACTGCTAAACTACAGCCGGACCCGGGAGGCGTGGCTCTCCCCTTCCGCCGTTCCAATCAACCAGCTGGACGACAACCAAGACCGCTCCTCCCGCGCTGATCCTCAGCTCCATCTCGAGCCATGCCGGACCACGACAGCCAGCGACGCCGATGACCATTCCGACCGAGCCGATCGGCAGCATCCCCAGACCGCTTCGGTTGCTCGCGGCGATTGCGGCCACGGACGGCGCGGACCCCCGGCTGGAGCCGCTTTACGAGGAGGCGGTTCGGGACACCATTGAACGCTTCGAGGCTACAGGTTCGCCGGTCATCACCGACGGCGAGCAACGCAAGTTCCACAACTTCTGGACCTACTGCGTGGAGGGGCTGGCGAACACGGACCCGGATGGCTTCAAGATCCCGTTCGCGGCCGGCCATACCCGGCGGATGCTACGCCTCACCGGCGGCCCTTTCCGCTACAAGCGTCACGCGGACGCCTACCTCGACGAGGCCCTCCGCTACGCCCACAAGCCGGTCAAGCAGGCGGTCATCTCGCCCTCGGCCTTGAGTCTCATGTACCCGGCCGACGAGATCCCCAGCTACCCCCGCGAACAGTTCATCCAGGATCTGTTGCGCGAGCACCAGACCGAGGTCCGCAACTGCCTGCGCAAGGGTGCGCACAAGGTGCAGATCGACTTCACGGAAGGGCGCCTGGCGATCAAGATCGACCCCTCGGGGCGCCTCCTCCATAGCTTCATCGACCTCAACAACCTCGCGCTCTCGCGATTCTCCGCCGAGGACCGCCAACGCATCGGCGTGCACACCTGCCCAGGCAGCGATCTCGACTCGACCCACAGTGCGGACGTCGATTACGCCGATTTGTTGCCCAGCCTGTTCCAGTTGAAGGCGGGCAACTTCTACGTCGCACTGGCCGGCGAGAAGGACCGTGTCCGCGTGCTGAGGATCATCCACGAATATCTGAAGCCGGACCAACGGGTGTTCGTCGGCGTCATCGCGCCGATCGATCCGCACGTCGAGACGCCGGAGGAGGTCCGGGAGCGAGTGCTGGAAGCGGCCGGCTACATTCCGGTCGAACAACTCGGCACCACGGACGATTGCGGGTTCGCCCCCTTCTGCGACGACACCTCCACCACCCGTCACACGGCCTTCGCGAAGATCCGGGCGCGGGTGCTCGGCACGGCCCTCGCCGCCGAAGAGCTCGGGGCACGGTAATGGCGCCCGACGACGAGGAGGAACGGCGCCTCCGATCGGTCGCGCTCCAGAACGCCGAGGTCATTCTCCTGGCGCGCCAACGTGCCGAGCGGGAACTGGCCGCCGAGCGGGAGGAGCTGCGGACCACCCTCGCGAGCATCGGCGACGCGGTGATCAGCACCGACGCCGCGGGCCGGGTGAGGTACATCAACGCCGTGGCCGAGGCCCTGACCGGATGGACCCAGGCCGAAGCCGCGGGGCGGCCGCTGCCGGACGTCTTCCGGATCGTCGACGAATACACCCGCGCGCCGGCCGACAACCCGACCTTCCGAGTTTTGCGCGAGGGAGTGGTCGCCGGGCTCGCCCAACACACCGTCCTCATCGCGCGGGATGGGACGGAGCGGCCGATCGACGACAGCGCCGCCCCGATGCTGGACGAGTCCGGCGCTCCGATCGGAGTCGTGCTCGTCTTCCGCGACGTGACCGAGCGCAGACGTGCCGAGGAGGCCCAGGCACGGCTCGCCGCCATCGTCGAGTGGTCTCAGGACGCGATCGTCAGCAAGACTCTGGATGGCGTCATCCGGACGTGGAACTCGGGGGCAGAGGGGCTCTTCGGGTATACGGCCGACGAGGCCGTCGGCCAGCCGATCACGATCATCATTCCGCCGGAACGGCTGGACGAAGAGGGAGAGATCCTGGCCCGGGTGGCTCGCGGGGACCCGATCGAGCACTACGAGACGGTCCGGATGGCCAAGGACGGCCGCAGGCTCCACGTCTCCCTCACGGTTTCTCCGATCCGCGACGCCGAGGGACGCATCATCGGGGCGTCGAAAGTCGCCCGCGACGTGACCTCGCGGAAGGAGACGGAAGAGGCCCTGCGGGAGGCCGACCGCCGCAAGGACGAATTCCTGGCCGTGCTGGCCCACGAATTGAGGAATCCGCTGGCACCGCTGCGCAACGGCCTCCAGATCTTGCAGCTGGCGTCCGGCAACGCGGCCCTCGTCGCCAAGACCCGGGACATGATGGACCGCCAGCTCTCCCACATGGTGCGGCTGATCGACGATCTGCTCGACGTCTCCCGGATCAGCAGCAACAAGATCGAGCTGCGCCGCTCCCGCGTCCTGCTCGCGGATGTGGTCAGCAGCGCGGTCGAGATCGCCCGTCCGGCGATCGAGGCGGCCGGGCACGAGCTGACGATCTCGCTCCCGCCGAAGCCGATCTACCTGGACGCCGACCTCACCCGGCTCGCTCAGGTGTTCGGCAACCTGCTCAACAACAGCGCCAAGTTCACCGAGCAGCGCGGGCACATCTGGCTCACCGCAACCAGGGACGGTGATCAAGTCCTGGTGACGGTGCATGACACCGGGATCGGCATCCCCGCCGCCGCCCTGCCGAACATTTTCGACTTGTTCAACCAGGGCATCCAATCCATCGAGCGGAGCACCGGCGGGTTGGGAATCGGGCTGGCCCTGGTCAAGGGCCTGGTCGAGATGCACGGCGGGACGGTCGAGGCGTCGAGCCCCGGTGACGGCAAGGGCAGCACGTTCACGGTCAGACTGCCGATGCTGAAGGACCGAGAAGAACCGTTGCCTGGGGCACGGGCCGAGGAACGGCAAGACTCAGTCAGAGGATCGCAGCGGCGCATCCTGGTGGCGGACGACAACCGGGACTCCGCGGCCTCGATGGCAACGATGCTCCAACTCCTGGGCAACGAGACCCTGACCGCGCATGATGGCCTCGAGGCAGTCGAGTTGGCGGAACGGTTCCGCCCGCAGGTGATCCTGATGGACCTCGGGATGCCCGGCCTCAATGGCTACGAGGCGACACGGCGGATCCGCGAGCAGCCATGGGGACGCCAGGTGGCGATCATCGCCCTGACGGGCTGGGGCCAGGAGGTGGACCGCATCCAATCCAAGCAGGCCGGATGCGACCACCACCTCGTGAAGCCGGTCGACCTGTCCCGCCTGGAGCAGCTGCTGATCGAGTTGCAGGGCAGCAACAAATGACCCTCGCAGTGCGTACACTAGCCCCGAGACATGAAACCGGGCGTCGCACAGACCGTTGGGGGCCTACGTAAAGCATCTATCGGATCGCCCCCGCATCCCCTCATTCCCCTTCCCACCCTCCGGGGGGAAGGGGACGCCCCCTCCCTCCCCCTTGTTAAATTAGTTTCGTCTCAGTCGACCTGGAATGAGGAGCGTCTGGATGACCCGTAGAGCGCACGCCGCCCTTTGCCTCGCGATCCTCGCTGGTCTCGGCCCCGCTGCCGCGGTTGCCGAGGAGAAGCAGCCCGCACCCGCGAACGTCGCGGATGCGCGCGCCTTGGGAGAGCTCAAGTTCCGCTACATCGGTCCCGAGGGCAACCGGGTCTCCGCGATTGCCGGCGTGCCGGGGGACCCGAGCGTCTACTACGCGGGCGCCGCCTCCGGCGGGATCTGGAAGACCGTGGATGGGGGCGTTCATTGGCAGCCCGTCTTCGACGATCAGCCGGTGTCGTCCATCGGCGCCCTCGCGGTCTCGCCCTCGGATCCGAACGTGGTCTGGGCGGGCACCGGCGAGGCGTTCATCCGCAGCCACATCTCCCTCGGATGGGGAGTGTTCAAGTCAACCGACGCGGGCAAGAGCTGGACGAAGATGGGCCTCGAATCGACCGGGCGCATCGCTCGCGTCATCATCCATCCAAGAGACCCCGATACCGTCCTGGTGTGCGCCCTCGGCCATGCCTACGGCCCGCAACCGGACCGCGGCGTGTTCCGGACGACCGACGGCGGCAAGAGCTGGACGAAGGTCCTCTTCGTCGACGAGAGCACCGGTTGCTCCGACCTCGTGATGGACCCCAACAATCCGCCGATCCTGTTCGCGGGCATGTGGCAGCTCGAGATCCACACCTGGGGTCGAGAGAGCGGCGGACCCGGCAGCGGCCTCTACAGGTCGACGGACCTGGGCGCGACCTGGAAGGCGGTGGAGGCCGAAGGACTGCCCAAGAAGCCCTATGGCAAGGTCGGGCTCGCGATGTCCAAGGCCAATTCGAACCGGGTCTACGCCCTCATCGAGACCGGCGGCGGCGGCGCCTGGAAGGGGCAGGAAACCGAGAGCGGCAGGCTCTGGCGCTCGGACGACGGCGGCGGCAAGTGGACCCTCATGACCTCCGACCAGCAGGTGGCCGGCCGGACCCACTACTACAACCGCATGGGGGTCGAGCCCGACAACCCCGACCAGGCCTACTTCCTCACCGCCAGCTGGGCCAAAACCGTCGACGGCGGCCAGACCATCTTCGAGCCGCCCACCGCCGAGACTGCCGGCGGCGATCACCACGACATCTGGATCGATCCCACGAACGGCAACCGGATCGCGGTGAGCCACGACGGCGGCGTCTCCATCTCGACGAACCGCGGCCAATCCTGGCGGCGCGTTCAGCTCCCCGTGGCGCAGATCTACCACGTGACCGTCGACGACCGGATCCCCTACTTCGTCTACGGCAACCGCCAGGATGGTCCCTCCACCCGCGGTCCGAGCAACAGTAAGTTCGGCAATCCCGATGGCACGCCTGGCATTCCCCGGGGTCTCTGGACCACGGTCGGCGGCGGCGAGAGCGGCTGGACGACCCCTGATCCCGGGGACCCGAACATCGTCTGGTCCAGCGGGTCCGGCTCCGGGAGCGGGGGCGGGCTCGTGACCCGGTACGACCTGCGCACGAACACCACCCGTACCGTCGAGGTCTGGCCGCAGGCCACGGTCGGATGGCCGGCCGCGGACCTGAAATACCGCTTCGTGTGGACGTTCCCGCTCACCATCTCTCCTCACGACCACAACCAGATCTTCGTTGGCAGCCAGTACGTCCACCAGACGACCGATGCCGGCAACAGCTGGCAGGTGATCAGCCCTGACCTGACTCTCAACGACAAGAGCCACCAGCAGATCTCGGGGGGCCTCACGCCGGACAACATCGGTGTCGAGTACGCGGGCGTCGTCTTCGCGATCGCCGAATCCCCCGTGAAGGCGGGGCTCATCTGGGCTGGCACCAACGACGGGCTCGTCCACGTCACCCAGGACGGGGGCAAGAGCTGGACCAACGTCACGGCAAACATCCAGGGGCTGCCGGCCTGGGGAACGGTGAGCCACATCGAGCCCTCCCGCTTCGACGCGAATTCCGCCTACATCGTCGTCGATCTGCACCAGGTGAACAACCGGGATCCCTATGTGTTCAAGACCACCGACCTGGGCAGGAGCTGGAAGAAGATCACGGCAGGACTGCCGCGAACCCCCCTCTCCTACGGCCACGTGCTGCGTGAGGATCCAGCGCGACGTGGGCTCCTGTATCTGGGACTCGAGAATGGCCTCTTTGTCTCCCTCGACGACGGCGAGAAATGGCAGCCCCTGCAGAACAACCTCCCGGCCGCGCCGGTTTACGGTATTGCGGTGCAACCACGCTTCGGCGACCTCGTGCTCGCGACCTACGGGCGTGGCTTCTGGATCCTGGACGACCTCACACCTTTCCGGCAGTTCTCAACCGCGATCTTCCAGCAGGATGCCCAGCTTCTCCCGCCGCGCCCCGCATACCGCTTCCGCGGCGTGGAAGGACTCTTCACTCCGGACGACGACGCCGTGGACGGCTACAACCCGCCCGACGGCGCGGCCATCCATTACTATTTGAAGAACGTCGTCAAGCAGAAGGACAAGGACACGGGCAAGGAGAAGGAGGAGGTCACCTTCACGGTGATCGCCGGTGCCGACGCCGGCGGCAAAGTCGTCCGCACGTTCAAGGGCTCCGGCAAGGCCGGCTTCCACCGGGTGTATTGGGACCTCAAATTCGACAAGACCAAGGAGGCCCGGCTCCGCACGAGTCCCCAGGCTGCACAGATCAAGGTCGGCCTCGAGGGAATCCCCGCACCCGGCGTGCGCCGCTTCGAGCTCCTGGCGCCTCCGGGCACCTATACCATCAAGCTCAAGGTCGGCGACCACGAGCTGTCCCAACCGTTGAGAGTAATCAAGGACCCCCAGTCCGGTGGCAGCGATGCTGACCTCGAGGCCCAGAGCGGCCTCGCCAAGGATCTCGTCGAGGACCTGAACCGGGCCGTCGACACCATCAACGCCGCCGAGACCGTGCGGGGGCAGCTCGCCTTCCTCCGCTCCCTCCTGCCCGCCGAAGGCGACCACAAGGACGTCCGGGACGCGGCCGAGGCTCTCGACAAGAAGGTCGTCGCCTTCGAGGAGAACCTCTTCCAGGTGCGCGTCACCGGCCGCGGCCAGGATGCGCTGCGCTGGCCCGGAAAGGTAGCCGAGCAGCTCCTCTACCTCGCGAACCAGGTGACGAACGCCGACTACGCCCCGACCGAGTCGCAGCGGGAAGTCCACCAGCTCCTCCACGATCAGGCGCAGACGCTCGCCCGGCAATGGGACGAGCTCGCGGCCAAGGACCTCGTGCAGTTCAACACGATGCTGGCCGAGAGACACCTGACGGGAATCCTGGCCAAGCCCTAGCTTCCGCTGCCTTCCCAGTCGTAAGTGTCGAGGTCGCGCCAGGAGAGAATCGTGCCCTGGCTTCGCCGCTGCGTCTCGTTGCCGGCGTAGACCACGACTCGGCCGGCGATCCGTGGCGCCTGCTTGCCGGCGAGGGGAGCTCCGAAACGCTCAAAGGCCGCCAGGGCCTGAGCGGGTGGTGTCTGGGAGGACTTGATCTCGACCAGCAGGAGGTCGTTGCCGTTCTCCAAGACCAGATCGATCTCGAGACCTCCGCGATCCCGATAGAAGGAGAGCCGGGGCCGGCGCCCCTGGTGGAGATGGGCCTTGGCGATCTCCGCGACGACCCAGGTTTCGAAGAGAGCGCCGCGCAGAGGATGGGTGGCCAGCTGACGTGGATGCTCGACGTTGAGCAAGCTGGCCGCCAGGCCGCTGTCATAGAAGTAGAGCTTGGGCGCCTTGATGAGCCGCTTGCCGAGGTTGGCGAAGAAGGCTGGCAACCGGAAGACGATGTAGCTCGCTTCCAGCACCGATAACCAGGAGCGCGCCGTGGGCTGCGAGACGCCGCAGTCGTTGGCCAGCGACGACAGGTTCAGGATCTGGCCGGTGCGGCCGGCGCAGAGGCGCAGGAAGGTCTGGAAGACGAGGAGGTCGCCGACGCGGATGAGCTGCCGCACGTCGCGTTCGACGTAGGTCGCGGTGTAGTCGGCAAGCCATTCCTGCGCCGGCAACCGGCGCTCATAGATCCGGGGATAGCCGCCCTGCCACAGCAACGTCTCCAGATCTGCCGGCGGGTCGGGAAACCGGCGGATCTCCGCGAGCGAGAGGGGCAGCAGCTCGGTCAGGGTGGTGCGGCCGGCGAGGGACTGAGTCACGGCGCTGACCAGCGCCAGGTTCTGCGAGCCGGTGAGCAGGAAGCGGCCAGGCCGGGGATCCTCGTCCACCAGGCCCTGGAGATAGGAGAAGATCTCCGGCACTCGCTGCACCTCGTCGATGATGGCGCCGTTGCGGTAGCGGCCAAGGAAGGCGATGGGGTCGTTCTGGGCAAGCTCTCGCTGAGCCGGATTCTCCAACGAGGCATACGGCAGCTCGGGGAACGCCATCCGGCTGAGTGTGGTCTTACCGGACTGGCGCGGCCCGGTCAGCGTGAGGACCGGGTACCGCGTAGCGAGGTCGAGAAGGCGAGGCTGGAGGAGCCGCTCGATCACCAGAAGAGCGTACCACGGACGTGGGCAGATTCAAAGTTGAATTTTTGCATTGCCCTCTATGCGCGCCAGCATGCTCGGCGAGCGGCCCACCCTTCTCGGAACGATCGGCGAGCTGTGTGGCCATCGCGGGAGTGGCCCTTGGCAGGCTACCGCAGCGCCCGCGCGCGGATTTTCACCCCGCCCGCCACGGCCCCACGTTCAGAAGCTGAAGGTCTGCTCCTCTGCGATCAGCACCACCGGCGGCCCGCCGCTCGAGATCTTCGCGGCGTGGGCGAGGGTCGCCTTGCCGCCATCCGATGCCGCGCAAGCCTGGAGCGCGCCCAGGTTCGGGAAGTGGACCTCCGCAATGCGGTAGAAGGCCGGCTTGCCCTGGGGCGACGCCATGACCCTGGTGGCCACGAACTTCGTCTTGCCGGCCAGCTTCTCGACCGCCATCGGGACGTGCTCGTCCTGGTAGACCTTCTCAAAAGCCTCGACATCGGCGGGGGTTGGATACATCACGATCAGCTTGACCTCTGCCATGAGCTCTCCTTTTCCCTGACCGCGAGGCCGAGACAGAGCCGGCATTGCTGCCAGATCTGGTTCAGGCGTCCGCGGACGATCGATGTGCCGGGATCCGGCCGCCGCGTCGTCTACGACCCGCACAAGCGCACCGGCGTCGGCCTCTCGCGCCTGGGCACCAGCCACGCGGTGGCCCTGGGCGCCTACGCCTTCGCGCTCCGGGCGCTGGACGCGGCGGCGGCCGGCTGACGCTCCCTCGATCTCTCTCTAGAGCGAAACTCGCCCTCGGGCAGAGGGAGCGGTAGGGCCGTGGAGCAAGCGTCCGAGGACGGCGACCGGCGACAGGGCGTAGGTGGCGCGAAGCGGCCCGCCGGTCGCCGCCCGCAGGGGATCGCCAGCAGGCGGTGGGGACTGAGACCGAACGGGGCTGCCCCTTGACAGTCCAGGCTCGGCTCGCTACCATCCGCCGATGTAAACGGTTACATCACGGCTGGTCCGCGATCGCGCTGCTTTCATCGACCCGGGCCGAGAGGCGCGGGGTACGGGACGGCATGATGGCTGGAGTGACGGCATGAGGCGACGGAGATGACGCGGCCGCGAATCCCTGCCTTCCCCGACGGCTTTCTCTGGGGCGCCGCGACCTCCGCCTACCAGATCGAGGGCTCGCCGCTCGCCGACGGCGCCGGCCCCAGCAACTGGCACCGCTTCACCCACACCCCTGGCCTGGTGCCGTCGGGCGAAACCGGCGACGTCGCCTGCGACCATTACCGGCGCTTCGCCGACGACGTCGCGCTGATGCGCCAGCTCGGCCTCAATGCCTATCGCTTCAGCGTTTCCTGGAGCCGCGTCCTGCCGCAGGGCCGCGGGCAGGTGAACTCCCGCGGTCTCGACTTCTACCGCCGCCTGGTCGACGAACTGGTCGCCAGCGGCATCCGGCCGCTGGTCTCCCTCTATCACTGGGACCTGCCGGCTGCCCTCGACGACCGCGGCGGCTGGCTCAACCGCGACAGCGCCGAGTGGTTCGCCGACTACGCCCAGGTGATGTTCGATGCCCTCGACGATCGCGTCGAGCTGTGGACGACCCTCAACGAGCCCTGGGTGGTGATGGACGGCGGTTACCTGCACGGCGTCCTGGCGCCCGGCCATCGCAACCTCTTCGAGGCGCCGATCGTCCTGCATCATCTGCTGCGGGCGCACGGCGCGGCGGTCGCGGCCTATCGCGCCTCGGGGCGCCACGCCATCGGCCTGGTAGTCAACATCGAGCCTAAGGAAGCGGCCTCCGAGAGCCCCGAGGACGTCGCCGCGGCAGCGCGGGCCGAGGTCTACATGAACCGCCTCGCGCTCGATCCGGTGATCCTCGGCAGCTACCCGGCCGAGCTGGCGGCCATCTTCGGCGAAGCCTGGCCCGACCCTCCCGCCGCCGACCTCGAGCAGATCCGGCAGCCGCTGGATTTCCTGGGCATCAATTACTACACGCGCAGCGTCACGCGCCACGACCCCCTGGTGCTGCCGGTGCGCGCCAGCCCCGTGCGCCAACCCCGCCACGCCTACACCGAGACCGGTTGGGAGGTCTACCCGCAGGGGCTCGCGGATGCTCTGCTCTGGTGCCGCCGCCGCTATGGCGCACTGCCCCTCTACGTCACCGAGAACGGCGCCGCCTTCTACGACCCGCCGACCGCGAACGGCGGCCTCGACGACCCGCTGCGCCGCGACTACCTGCGCCGCCACCTGCGCGCCGCCGCCGCCGCCCTGGAACAGGGCGTCGACCTCCGCGGCTATTTCGTCTGGTCGCTGCTCGACAACTTCGAGTGGACTCAGGGCTACGCCAAGCGCTTCGGCATCGTGCACGTCGACTACGAGACCCAGCAGCGCACGCCGAAGGCCAGCGCCCGCTTCTACGCCAACGTCATCCGCACCCGCGGCGCCATCCTCGCCGGCGACGATTGAGGCGCCTTCGGGGAACCCCCCGGCAGCGTAGCGAGCGGACGGGAGCCCCCCTCTGGCCTCCAATGGGCGAGGGGTGCGGACTGGGGGCGCGGAGGACTTCGGGGCTCGCCCAAAGGAGGCCCGAGGGGGGCTCCCGCCCTCCCGCACCCCTGCCTCCGCCCCTGCGGCCACAGGGCTCTTCGGCCGTCGTTTACTCGCGACTCAGCGGCCCACGGCGGCGACAAGGCCGGGCCGCAACGGTTGGACGAACCGCGGCACCTCCACCGCCGAGAGCGCCTGGCTGATCAGAAAGCCCTGGTACTCCTCGCAACCGCGCTCGGCCAGGAAGCGCAGCTGGCCCTCGGTCTCGACGCCCTCGGCGATCACCTCGAGATCCAGGCCGTGGGCCAGGCCGATGATGGCGTTGACGATCGCCGAGCCTTCGCGGCTGGTCTCGAGGTCCGAGACGAAGGAGCGATCGATCTTCAGCGAGTCGATCGGGAACTGCCGCAGGTAGGACAGCGAGGCGTGGCCGGTGCCGAAATCGTCGATGGCGATGCGCATGCCCATGGCGCGCAGCATCGCCAGCACCTCGACGGTCAGCTCGGCGTCGTGCATGGCGGCGCTCTCGGTGATCTCGAGCACCAGCCAGTCGGGATCGACGCCGGTGTCGCTCAGGATCTCCTGTACGACGGCCACCAGGCCGCGCTGCTGGAACTGTAGCGCCGACAGGTTGACCGCGACGCGCAGTTCCGTGCAGCCTTCCAGGTGCCATCGGCGCACCTGCTCGCAGGCGGTGCGCAGCACCCACTCGCCGATGGGCAGGATCAGCCGCGTCTCCTCGGCGACGCCGATGAACTCGGCGGGCCGGACCAGGCCGCGCTCCGGGTGGTTCCAGCGCAGCAGCGCCTCGACGCCCACCGTCCGCCCGGTCGCGATGCGCACCTGCGGCTGGTACAGCAGGGCCAGCTCGCCGCGCTCCACCGCCAGGCGCAGATCGCGCTCCAGCGTCAGCCTCGCCACCGACTTGGCGTTCATCGCCGGCGTGCAGAGCTGGAACCGGCTGCGCCCAAGCTCCTTGGCGCGATACATCGCGATATCGGCGTTGGTCAGCAGGGCCTCCGCCTCCTGGCCGTCGGCCGGGTACATGCTGATGCCGACGCTGGTGGTCAGGTAGAGGCGCTGGCCGTCGACCTCGACCGGCCGGGCGATCGCATCGAGCACTTTCTGCGCCGCCCGCGCCGCGTCGCTGCCCTCGTCGAGGTTGCGCAGCAGCAGCGTGAACTCGTCGCCGCCGACCCGCGCCACGGTGTCGCAGTCGCGCAGGGTGTTCTGCAGCCGCCGCGCGATCTCGACCAGCAGCCGGTCGCCGGCGGCGTGACCGAGCGTGTCGTTGACGAGCTTGAACTGATCGAGGTCCAGGAAGAGCACCGCGAGGCCGCGCTCGTCGCGCCGCGCCAGGCTGAGCGCCTGGGTCAGCCGGTCGTAGAACAGCATGCGGTTGGGCAGTCCCGTGAGGGCGTCATGATAGGCCTGATGAACGATCTGGCGCTCGGCGTTCTTGCGCTGCGTGATATCGATCACGGTCCCTTCCAGGACCTCGGATTCATCTTCCCGCGGCGCCCGCAACATCGCGTTGGCAAGTATCCAGGCCGGAGCGCCGTCGATCCGCACCAGGCCGACCTCCTCGTCGGTGAGCCCGCCATGGGCGCGCATCTTCTGCAGCAGGGCCGTGCGCTGCCAGAGGTCCCGGTAGTGATGGAGCATGCTCTTGCCGATGCACTCGCCACGCGCCGCGAAGCCGAGGATGCGCGCGAAGGCGTCGTTGCAATCGAGGATCACGCCGGTGACGGAGGTGCGGAACACGCCGGCCTGGTTGCGCTCGAAGAGCGTGCGGTAACGCTCCTCCGACTCGCGCAGCGCGGCTTCGGCACGCTTGCGGGCGCGGACGTCGCGGGCGATCAATACCGCGCCGACCGTCATCTTGCGCTCGTCCAACAGCGGCGACAACGAGAGCCCGACGTCGACCAGCGCGCCGTCGCGCGTGCGGAACACCATCTCCTCGTCGCGCACCGGCTCCGCCGCGGCGGCGCGCAGGCGCTCCGCCGTGCCCGCGCTGGGCGCCGCCAGCAGTTCGATCGGCGCGCCGGCGAACTCGCCCGCGTCATAGCCGAAGACGATCGAGGCCGCTGCGTTGGTGAACCGGATGCGCCCCTCGCGATCGCAGACGATGACCGGATCGGCAACGGTGGCGAGGATCTGCTCCGCCGCGAACGCCGGGGTGAGATCCACCAGGCGGTAGCGCCTCATGGTCTCGGCGAGGATGATGATGAAGACGAAAACCGGCAAGTAGCCGAACGGGTACAGCGGCAGGCCGTAAGCCGCGACGTAATCGAAAGATCCCAGGTAGGCGATGGCAAACCCGGTCAGCAGCAGGCGGGGGCGCACGCTGTGCGTAGTGCCGGGAGCGGCTTGGGCGTAGTCCAGCCACAGCTCGCGCAAGCTGAGCGCCAGCATGAGGAAGAAGAACGCCAGGAACGGCGCACCCAGCCAGCGGAAATGCGGATAGAAGCCCCACCAATAGTGATAGAGGTCGCGCAGCAGCGCGCCGCTGCTGGCGGTCACCGCGAAGAACAGCGCCGACGCCGCCCAACCCGCCCAGGCCAGCCGCCGCCGCGGGCTGCGCGTCACGACCACCGTGAAATGGTAGAGAGCGGTCGGAATGAAGGTAATGCCGAGATAGGCCGACTTGCCCCAGATCAAGGCCACCCGCTGATCCTTCGCCAGGTACATGAACGAAAAGCAGAAGAGCCATATGCAAATCGTCGCCGCCAGGAACGCGAACTGCCAGGCTTCGCGCGAGCCGCGCTCGCGCACCATCACCACCGCGCCGAGCAGGAACATCGCCGCCGCCGTCACCAGCAGCGGCGTGGCAAAGCCATTCCAGTAATAACTGGCGGAGTCGAAGACTGCGGCAAGCATGCTTGACGTCGTTGACATTGGCACGAGAAGCGGCGGGATTCTATCACTCCTGACTGCGTAGATAGACTGGGTCGATCGCCTCGAGCGCGTCGAGCGCGGGATGGACCGCGGCACGGCGGGCCGGAAGCATCGGACCGGCGGCGAGCTGTCATAGCCAAATGATAAAAACAGCATCGATTGGAATGGAACCGGACCGCGGTCCCCCGCGGCATCCCACTCAGTCGATGCCGCGCGCCGCCTTGCTCAATGCGGACAGCACGGAGCTCACCGTCAGCAGCGCCCCCGCGCCGGCGAACAGCGCCGGGAGGCTCCACAGCGCGAGGCCGCCGGCGGCGGCGTAGGAGACCGGCACCAGTCCCACGGCGCAGAACATCAACACGCTTGCCACCCGGCCCATCAGCGCGCGCTCGACGCGCGCCTGGATCCAGGCGCCGAACTGCACGTTGACGAAACCGACGCCGAGCCCCATCAACGCCATCAACGTTCCGATCACCGCGGCTTTCTGCGCCAGGCCGATGGCGATCAACTCGAGACCGGTCAGCGCCCCCATGACCAGCATCTGCAGGCCGAGCCTGCGCGACCGCTTGACCATGCCGGCCACCGCCACCCCGGCCAGCGTGCCGCCCCCGAAGCAGCTGAGGAAAGTTCCGAACGTCGCCGCCGATCCGAAGTGGGCTTTCGCCATCACCGGCAGGCCGACGCCGATCGGCCCGGCAACGCAGAGATTGAGCGCGGCGAAGAGGCCCATCAGCGACCGCAGCGGCGGATCGTGCCACACCGCGCGCAGGCCCTCGGCGATCGCGTGCAGCATGCCCGGACGAGCCGGAGCGCCGGCGGCCGGCGGCGGCGTCTTCGGCGGCACGGGCAGCCCGACGATCGCGACCAGCACGGCGAGAAAGCTCAGCGCGTCGAAAAACAGCGCCACGGCGGTGCCCCAGCGCCTGATCACCAGGCCCGCCGGCGCCGGACCGATCATCTGTGCCACGACCGTGGAGCTCTGCAGCATCGCGTTCGCCGGCCCCAGCTGCCGCGGCTCGACGAGCGTCGGGATCAACGCCGGGCCGGCCGGAAAGGAGAACGCATCGGCGACGCCGAAGGCCAGCGTCAACAGGTAGAGATGCCAGAGCTGGATGACGCCAAGCCAGATCAGCAGCGCCACCGCGCCGACCAGCAAGCCGCGGGTGGTGGCGGTGAACATCACCACGCGCCGCGCCGAGAAACGGTCGATCACCGCGCCGCCCACCAGCATCAGCGCCGCACGCGGGATCGCCGCGGTCATCAGGATGGTGCCCAGGGCCAGGCCCGAGCCGGTGAGCTGCAGCACCAGCCACGGCAGCGCCACCAGGTAGAACTGGTCGCCCAGGACCGAGATCGTCAAGCCGACCCACAGGTTGCGGAAATGCGGCAGCGCGATGGGATGTCCCGGCTCCGGCGGCGGGCCGGGGGTTGCTGGCGGGGTCGCGGACGGCGCTGAGCTCATGCGGACACCTCCCGGAGGCGGGCGGGCTGGTTGCGTCTCGATTGCTGCGGTCGCCGCCGCCGTGCTGTCTTACGCGTAAGTATGATACGTCAAGTCCCTCGCGCCGACCAGCCCCCCGCAGCACCGGCTCTGGTAGGATTTGGGCTGGCTGCCGGGGTGTCTTCGGACCTGCCAGCCACCGGCCGGAGGAGGACACCTGCATGCCAGCACGTGGAGGCCGTTCGGGATGGCTGCTCGCCGGTGTCGGGTTGTGGGGGCTGTTGGGGGCGCTGCTGCTCCAACCGGCCCTGCCGGGGCGGTGCGCCGAGGCTCGGGAGCCGCACCTGCAGGGAACCTGGCTCCTCAATCCGGACCTGACCGCGCGGTTGAGCAAGGATCAGCAGGCGCAGGAGGGCGACGACCCCTTGGGCAGCGCCAAGGGCGACCAGCACCGCCCAGGCCTGGGCGGCGTCGGACCGACGGGCGGCGGCGAGGGGCGTGACGGCCTCGAGGTCGGTGCCTGGTCGCCGGCCAGGGAGCGCCGCGATGCCGAGGCACGCCGTGAAGTCGTCGCATCCCTCGACAGCCTGACCATCGTCCAGCAGGCCGGCCAGATCACGATCACCGATCAGACCGGCCACGCGCGGGTCTTGAGGACGGATGGCAGCAAGGTCCGCGACCAGGGAGCTGCCGGCGCGGTGCAGCTGCGGGCCAGTTGGGACCGGGACGGCTCCCTGGTGGTGGACGTGAAGCCCGACAGGGGCACCAGGCGCACCGAGTCCTATGTCGTCTCCAACGACGGCAAGCATCTCTATCTGACCGTGGCCATCGCGGGTCAACGGAGCCAGATCCTGCGCGCCTACGACCCAGCCCCCGCGGCGGCCGCCCCGTGATCCCTCGCCAGAGCTGCGCCGCCCACCCGGCGGCGGCGGCCACCTTCCGCTGCGACGGCTGCGGCCGGCTGCTCTGCGCCGATTGCGTCGAGCAAGGACACCGGTTGCTGTTCTGCCGGCACTGCCGCGAGCGCGCGCTGCCGCTCGACGAGGGCCTGCCCGCCACGGTCCCCGCGCTGCGACGGGCGGCGGTGCGCGCTCGGCCCGTCAGTTGGCCGGAGGCGCTGGGCTATCCGCTGCGCGGCCAGGGAAGCATGCTGTTCTGGGCCTACCTGGCGCTGATGATGGCCTTCGTCCTGCTGGCGGCCGTGCCCGGGGCTGGGCTGCTCGTCGCTTGCTTGCGGACGGTCATTGCCTTGCTGATGCCCGGCCTGCTCTATGCCATAGTGCGCCGCACCGCGGAGGGCGACGACGAGCTGCCGGACTGGCCGGACCTCGGCGAGCTGGGCGAGCGGCTCTACGAGGTGGTCACCCTCCTGTGCACGATCGCCGTGGCGATCATTCCCGCCGCCCTGCTGCTGCGCTTCTTTGGCTGCGGCATGTCGGCCCTGTTGGGTGCCGCCGAGGGAACCGCTCGCTGCCGGTTGGCGCTCACCGCCGGTCTGATGCTGGGCCTGCCGCTGGCGGTGCCGATGTTCGGATCGCTGGCGGTCTACCAGCACTTCGACCTCCTCCTGCGATTGGACCTCCACGTTCGCGCGCTCCTGGCCGGCGGCCGGGACAGCTGGAGCACCGTGCTGCTCACCTATGCCGTCCTCGCCGCCAGCCGCCTGCTGGGATTCGCGCTGCACGGCTTCCCGCTGCTGGGCGGCGCGCTCGCGGCCGGGCTGGCCGCCTACGGCACCTTCGCCGGCGCGCACGTGGTCGGGCTGATGTTTCGGAAACACGCGGCGGCGCTGGACGCGATCTATCTGCCCTGAGGGTCGAGAGGGGTGGCCACGCGGCCATCCCTCCCTACCGCTTTCCAATGGCAGGCTCAGCCGCCGAGAATTCGCCGCCGCCAGAACGGCTCACCCGCCCATCGGCCCTCCAGCTGGTAGTAGGCTGCGCGGTGGCCCAGATAGGCAGTGTAGATCGCCGTGATCCGATCGGCATAGTCGGCGAGCCCGGTTGCAGCGCCCGCAAGCGCGTCGCTCACTGCCTGGCCGCCCGTCAGTCCGGTGTATAGGGCGTTGAAGATCCCCTGCGACGAGAGCGGGTCGAAGGAGAGGGCGGCGTCTCCGACCGCGATCCAGCCGGCGCCCCCGACCCGATCCAGGCGCGTGCTGCTCGCATCCCCACCGCGCGGCCGCTGCCTCAGCGCGTAGCCGCAATCGATCACCTGCCGGACATGTTCGGTGCGTGCCAGGTGCTGGCGGAAGCCCGCGAGGGAGCGGATGGCGGCAGGGCCGGCCAGATCGGCATCGGTGAGGAAAGCCACAACGCGCCCGCCAGTTGGAGCGCGGCTGGTATACCACCAGCCATCGCGTGCCGCTTCGACGAGAGTGCGGGTGTCCTGGTCTGCTGCGATGGCGCTTTCCTGCCGCGTCAGAAGTGCTTGCACCGCGACCAGCCGGTCGAGCCTGACCGGCTGTCCGCCGCACCGGCGGGCGACCGACCGGCGACGGCCGGTGGCGTCGATGAGCCACGAACAACATACGTCGCGTCCGTCGCTCAGCGTCACGCGCCAGCCGTTCTTGCCGCTGCTCTCGAGGCCGCGCAGCCTGGCGCCGGCGAGGACCTGAGCGCCCGCTGCCCGCGCCGCGTCGCGCAGCAACGCGTCGAAGCGCCGTCGGTCGAGTTGCCAGCCCGTGCCGTGCGGGTCGCGGATCGCATCCGTGGCGCTCAACACGGACGAGCCCCACGCCGAGCGATTCCCCGCGCTTGGCAGGTGACCCTGGCCACGCAGCGGCTCCGCCAGTCCGAGGTCGCGCAGAATGGCCAAGCCGGCTGGCGGCAGCGTTTCCCCGGCGCGTGCAGGTGGGTCCCCGGCGTCCAGCACGACGACGGGGTGGCCGGCGCTGGCGACCGCCAGCGCGGCGACCGCTCCCGCCGGACCGCCGCCGGCCACCACGACCGGAAGGCTCACGCTCCGGTCTTCGGGTGGTGCACCGGCCGCGGCCAGCTCTCGACCTGCTCCGCGGTGGCCTCGCCCGTCTCGCGAAGCGCAGCCTGGCGCAGCGCTGCTTCCGGATGCAGCGCCGGAGCCGCGAGAGACGGAACCGGCGCGGGCGGCGCGGGCGGCACGGGCGGCGTGACGGTCGACTCGACCATCATGACCGCTGGGAACGCGGCGTCGTCCGAGGGGCCATCACGCGGCTCGACGACGCCAAGGTCGCCGAAGATCTCAACCATGTGTTCCATCCGCTTGTCGGGTTCGGGCCCGATCGCGTCGATGGCCCGCGTCCACAGGGCGCGGCCGGCGAAGGCGTTCGCACGCTCTGCGAGCGGCAGGGAGCGATCCAGGACGATCGCGTAGGCCTCCGCGGTGAGCACCTGGTTCGGCACTCGCGCAGGCCAGAAGGTCGGGATGTACGGATCATATTTCGAGCTGTAGCCGGAGCGGCAGAACGCCGTGTCCGCCTGCCAGGGCAGGCCCATCCAGCGGGTGAGGTCGCCGGGACCTTGTGCCTGCAGCGGGCCTTCGGGCGACAGGGCGATGGCCGGCGTGAGCGTCGGGCCGTAGTCCGGCTCGGCGACACCGGCCGGGCGGTGACGGATCCGGAACGGCTGATCGAAGAGAGTCAGGTGACGGATGGGCCAGGTGACCTCGCATCCCGGATGAAAGGCGTCGGCGAGGCAGAACTCGAGGGCCGCGCGGTCCAGCGTGGCCGGCTGCTGCTCGAGCGGCACCTGCGAGAGGTCGCCGGGGCGTGCCCGCGCTGGATCGTGATCCGCCTCGAACTGGCCGGCTGCCCAGGCTTGCAGCGAACGGTACTGCAGTGCCGATACGCTCGCGTTCTGCCGCGGCGTGGCCGCCGGCGGCACGTCCATGGCGTCGCCGTAGATCCACGGCCAGGGAAGCGCGTTGTTATCGGTGGGCTCAGGTGGACGGAAGCTGTTGAGGACCTGGCGGCGCAGCTCGGCCTCCCGGTCCTCCTGGGCGGCGCCGGGCTTCCTGGCCAGCCGTGCCATGAAGGCAGGATCCTCGAAGGGGTACCGCCCTCCCCAGCCGAACTGGGTCGCGAAGCCGCGGTTGACCCACTGCAGCAAGCTGAGCCGCCGCAAGATCGGGTAGACGTCATCGGCAAACGATACCCCTGACGGCGCCGGCAATTGGCCCGCCGCGACGAACAGATCGAGCAAGAGGTCATACAGCGTCCGCACTGCGAAGGCCGCGGGAGCGTAGTTGGGCGGCGCCGTGATCACCCAGGCGGGCGCGACCGGGACCGCGCGCCCCTCGATCGAGACCTCGGCGGTGACCGGCCCATCGGAGGTGTCGTCGTACCAGCCATCCGCATTGATGAAGGTCATGGGGTCTGCCGGATCGTAGATCGGGCTACCGGTCGGAGTGGCCGAGACGCCCCGGCCGCCAAGGAACACCAAGCGGCCGGCTGCATCCGTGCGCAGCTCGCCGAGGTACACCTCCACACCCATGAAGAGGCCAGTGAACGAATGGCCCTTCCCACTGGTGTCCTTACCCGCGATGATGCGAGGTCCGCCGTCGATCACCAGGGATGCGCGATCCGCGCCCTCTACCTTCGCATTGCGTAGCGGCAGCTTCAGAGCGGCCGCCTCCGGAACGTCCAGAGCCATGGCCCACTGGTACCACGCCGCCTTGCGATTCGCGACGTGGACGGTCCAACGGATCGAGGCCGAGTCCGCCGTCAGCTCGCGGACGACTTCGCCCGCGGCGTTGTAGCCATAGATGCGAAACCGCGCGGCCTGCCGCTTGAGGGCCCCACTCGCGTCGCGGTAGGCAGTCCCGGCCGGCGGCGGCTCGGGAGTCTCGGGACCGATCAGGTATTCGCTGGCGCTATTGCCGACGCGGGCAACGCCAATGGCCGGGTGGATCGCCGCATGGACGATGGTCGTGTCCCTGGCCGCCGGGTCGGGCGCGGTCGTTCCTACGCCTTGAGGTCGAGAGAGCATGGAGGTCTCCATCGGCAACGTCTCGAGCGGGCCCGCCGCCGCTAGGGCCCGGGTGGCAGGGGAACCGCCAGCGGGCAGCTCGGCTCCGGCAGCTCGGGGCAGGTCACCTGTGGAGTGACGCGAGAGGTCCCAGCGAAGAACCGCTGCGCCGCCGCCAGCACCGGCCGGTTCCCCGGGAAGCGCGGCTGGTAGCTCGACAGGGCCGCCACCGCATCGTCGTACACCTGCTTGGCGGCCGGGGTGGTGAGAAAATCGGTGATGCTGCAATTGGAGCCAGCCTTCGCGCAATATTCTTTGAAGAGCGTGTCGAGCCTGTCGCGCAGCGCCAACGTCGAGGCGACCGACTGGACAGGGCGCGGGTAGGGGGGATAGCCGCCGCAGTGCTCGCCGTCGAACGCGAGCCGTTCGAGCGCGTCGCCGAAGCTGGGATCTTTCTGTCCGTACACCGTGCGCTTCACCGATTGCAGGACCATCATGCCGGAGCACATCGCGCAGGGCTCGAGGGTGGTGTAGATGCTGTAGTCCTTGAGACTGGCACCGGGCAGCGGATGGCCGGCTTCGCGGTTGAGGTCGAGATAGCAGGTCATCAGGCGGACCTCGCCGTGCTGGGTCTTGTTCTTCGCCAGGTTGACCGAGTTCAGTCCCCAGTAGACCACGCATGAGTTCTTGTCGACCAGCACCGATCCGATGTTATAGCCACGGGAGTCCTGGGCGCCCGCTTCCTGCCATTGCCGCTGCACCACCGCGTAGGCGAGCAGCGCGAAGATCTCGTCTTTCTCTGACTGGGAAGGGTCCGCCGCCTGGGATCCAGCCGCCGGCGCCGGCTGCGGCGCCGGGTTCGCGGCACAGCCCAGCAGCATGAGGAGGGCCGCCACGCAGGCAAGCACAGCGGGACATCGGCGACCGCGGCGGCTCACGCGCGGTGCGCCATGCCCCGTGGCGGCGCCGCGCGGGTGGCGGCCGGCCGGCTCCGGAACGCGATCGGTATGGAAGCAATGACGTTCGGTCAGCGGTTCGGTTCCCATGGCGCTCTCCTCTATTCGCCTGACGTTCTCCGGACCTCGTGCGGCAGTGCGGAGTCGAAATAGCCATTGACGTCCAGGATGAAGTGGACGCTTCCGGCCGACTCGGTCACGACCTCGAGGCCGCCGCTGCCGTCGGAGGCCAGCGCTGCGACCGCGTTGTTGGTGCGGGTCTGGCCGCTGCCGTAGTTGATGGTGCTGACGAGCGTTTCACTCCAGAGCTGTACGGCAATCGCAGGAAGTCTAACTGAGCGGGAAGGCATGCCGCAAGGTGGCGACCTCGCCTTCGACCCGGCACGCACGACCACCCTCTACACCGCGACCGGCGACGGCGTCTGGAAGAGCGCCAACAGCGGCAGCACCTGGCGCTCCGCCAGCCGTGGCCTTCCCTCCGGCTACATCTCCGGCATCGCGGTCGACCCCCGCTACCCCACCAATCTCTACGCCGTCGTGGGCGTCGCGCCCGTCCCGGGCCACCAGTACATCCCGAACGGCCCCGCGGCCCTCTATCTCAGCACCGACGGGGCCGCCAGCTGGTCCCCCTTCGCGCCGCGCCCACGCCCTGAGCTCGCCGAGGCCTGCCCCGGCTCCTAGCCCGCGGACTTCACACACCTCCCGTTGCGCTAGGTCGTCTTGATCGCTGCGAGCGGATCGACGTCCGACGCCTCGCGGGCGGGCAGGTCGGCAGCGAAGAAAGCGGCAATGGCGACGAGCAGCGCCACGCCGGCGTAGGTCGGCGGATCGGTCGCGCCGACGCCGAACAGCAGGCCGGCGAGGAGGCGCGCCAGGACGAGTGCGGCCGCCAGGCCAGCGCCGAGGCCGGCCAGGGCGAGCGTCATGCCCTCCCGCACCACCAGCGCCCGCACCCGCCCGCGGTCGGCGCCGAGCGCCATCCGCACCCCGATCTCCTGGGTGCGCCAGCGCACACTCTGAGCGGTCACACCATAGATACCCAGTGCGGCGAGCAGCGCCGCCAGCGCGCCGAAGCAGGCGACGACCATGGCGAGCAGGCGCGGGCGGGCGACATTGTCAGCCACCAGCTGACTGAGCGGCGCGGTCTCGGAGATCGGCTGGTCAGGGTTGAACTGCCAGACCGCCCGGCGCGCCGCCTTAAGGAAGGCCAGGGGGCTACCCGCGGTACGGACGAAGAGCTTGACGGTCCCGCGCGCGAAGTCGCGCATCGTCCCGTAGACCGTCGGCTCCGCGGGCTTGGCCAATCCTGCGCCGTGCACGTCGGCGACGACCCCGGCTACGGTGAACTCATGCTCGCCCTCGCGCACCCGCTTGCCAAGCGCGTCCTCCCCGGGCCACACCCTGCGCGCCAAGCTCTGGTTGACGATCAGGACCGGCGCAGCAGTGCCGTCCTCGTCATGCAGATCGAAGTCGCGACCGCGCAGCAGCGGGATGCCGAGCGTTCGGAAGTAGCCGGTGGACACGATCAGCAACCCTCCTGGCGGAGAGAAGGGCCGCGGGTCCGCGGCCCCCACCGGGCCGAAGGAGTAGGCCTCACCCGCGCCTGCGAGCGGGTGGGTGTGGCTTGCTCCCGCCGCGAGCGCTCCCGGAAGGGCACGTAACCGGCGCAAGATCTCGCCACGGTAGGCTGCGCCCGCGTCTTTCTTGAGGGTCTCGGCGTCGGGAATCGTGATGCTCAAGCTCACGACGTGGTCGGCTGCGAAACCGGGATTGACGTCGACAAGGCGCCAGAAGCTGCGCAGCAGCAGACCGGCACCGACCAGCAGCAGAGTGGCGAGCGCCGTCTCGATCACCACCAACCTCCGGCCGGAGCGCCCGCGGCCTCCTCCCGCCGGCCCGCCACCCTCCTGGAGCGCCTGGCGCAGCCGCGGCCCAGCCGCCCGCCGCGCCGCCCCAAAGCCGAAAGCCAGACCGCAGCCGACTGCGAGCACGAGCGTGAAGAGGGCCACCGTGAGGTCGAGCCGGATCTCGTCGGCGCGTGGCAGGTAATCGGCGGCGAGCCTGGCGAACCCGCCGACGCCGAGGCTGGCGAGCAGCAGACCGACGCCCCCGCCGGCGAGCGCCAGCCCGATGCTTTCGACCAGCAGCTGCAGCGCCAGGCGAAGTGGAGTGGCGCCCAGGGCGGCACGGATCGCCAGCTCGCGCCGGCGTCCAACCGCTCGCGCCTGGCTCAAGTTGGCCAGGTTGACGCAGATGACCAGCAGCACCAGGCCGACAGCGGTGGCGAGCACCGCGAGCAGCGGCCGTACGTCGCCCACCACCCGCTCGGTGAGCGGCCGCAGGGCGGCAGTGCCCCAACCCTGGTTACTGTCCGTGAACTGCCGCTCGAGGCGGGACAGCACCGTGGTGGCTTGAACGGTTGCGGCGCGCAAGGTCACCCCGGGAGCAAGGCGGCCGACCACGCTCAGCCAGCGCACCTCGCGCAGGTGCGGGACCTTGTCGTCGCCGATCAGGGAGAGCGGCGCCCAGATGCCCACCTCACGGTCGGGGAACGCGAGCTCGGCCGGCATCACTCCGACGACGGTGTAGGGAGATCCGTCGAGCGTCACCACCTTCCCTACCGCCGAGCGGTTGGCGCCGAAGCGGCTGCGCCAGAGCCGGTGGCTCAGCACCACGACGCGATTGGCGCCCGGCCGGTCATCGGCCGGCAGGAGCGGGCGGCCGAGCGCGGCGCCAATTCCGAGAGTCGGAAAGAAGGTGCCGGAGACGTTGCTCACCGCCACCCGCAGCGGCTCGCCGGCGCCGGTCAGATTCATGCCGGAATTGCCGGGCATCCAGGAATAGTCGGCAACGCTCGTGAAGGCGCCGCCGCGCCCGGTGGTGGCGCGCGCGAGATCGTCGTAGTCCTGCGGCGAGAAGGCGTTGACGATCCCTTTCTCGCGGTGGGCGTGCCCTATCCAGACCAGCCGCTCCGGTGCCCGAAAGGGCAGCGGCCGCAGCAGCACGGCCCACACGGCGCTGGCGATGACGGCGTTGGCCCCCAGACCGATGGCGAGCGTGAGCACCGCCGCGGCGACATAGCTCTTGCTGCGGCGAAGCGCGCGCAAGGCTTGAACGAGATCAGTGGTCATGCCGGGACCTCCTGCTGTCCTACGCTACCAGCCGCGCCAGGTTGCACCGGCCACTCACCCTGCGGTGTCGGCCGCCCGCGGCCGCCTCGCCCGCCCGGTGGCACTGCCCCGTCGAGGTGCCAAGTCTCGCCCGCGGGCGCCGGCAGTGCAAGCCCCCGTCGTGCTGGGCGGCGTGCGGAGGTGCGCGGAGGTCATGGGCCGCGGCGACTCCTGGCAGCGCACCGCTGCGGTGGTCACCGCCTTCGTCGTTGCGGTATCTTTCGGTAGCGGCGAAACTCCAAAGGAGTGACGATGCCTGGCGGGAAACGGACTGCAGTGGCCCCACTTGTCCTCTTGACAGTCCTGGCAGGCCTATCGAGTTGCGGAGCGCTGGCCGCTACGATGATCAGTGCCTGCGTACAGGACGGTGGCGGCTTCAGTCTCAGCGATGTCACGGTCAACGTTTACGACCCATCGGGCACATTGCTGGGAAACGGCACAACGTCCCCAACCGGGTGCGTGAACGTGGATGCCGGGAGCTCCCCAGGTCCGTTCTTTGCGCGCACCCAAAACTCTCGCGGGTATACAGACGAGCTCTATAACTCCCAACCCTGCGAGGGCTCCTGCGACGTAACACGAGGAGAACCGATCTCCCCCGCCAGCCCCTTCATCGGTTTTCAGCTCGCATTCAGCACTCTCCGTTACAACGGCGGCCCCGTGATCCACTCGCCCAACGTCTACTATATTTTCTATGGCGATTGGAGCCGGTATGGAACTGCAAGCGCTATCCTGGAGGATTTTGCCGGCCATATTGGCGGTTCGGCCTATTTCGGGTCAAACACGACTTTTTACGACACCAACGAACCGAATAACCAAAGACTCCCGATCTTCAACTCCGCGACCTACAAGGGTGCAATCTTTGACTCCTCCTACTCGCAAGGTAATGTTCTCAATGGAGATTCGGTCGCGAACATCATCGGGTCGGCATTGAGCGCCGGGAGCCTGCCGGCTGACACGAGCGGCGTATACTTTGTTCTCTCGTCACCGGACGTGAACGGATTAACCAGGAACGGCAGCGCCTTTTGTACGCAGATGTGCGGCTGGCACGACTACCTCTCAGGAGGAGGCCATACGTTTGCCGCGGCCTGGATAGGGCATCCATACCATTGCACTGCCAGCGGTTTATATGGCTGCGGCGGAGTAGGCAACACCCTCAATGGCGACGCAGGTGCTGACGCCATGGTCAATGTCGTAGCGCACGAGCTGAACGAGTCGGTCACTGATCCAATGGTCGGGAGCGGATGGTACTCCCCTGCCCCGGGGGAGAGCGGTGACACCGAGGTGGGCGATCGGTGTGTCAGTTTTTCGGGGCTCACATACCCCGCCAGGGCGACCGGCCTTCCCGCGAACGTTCACTTCGGCAGCAGGGACTACCTCATTCAGGGCACGCTCGTTAACGACCCTTCGGGCGACTACTGCGCGATTGGCAACGAGAGCATACGGGGTGCGCTCAAGGCCAACGGGAAGCCGACGCCGCTGTCCGAGAGGTGCGGCGCAGTCACTGCCATGGCGAGGTACAACGGGGGTCTCCTCGTCGCTCTTGATGATCATCTCTGCGGAGCGGATGGCAATTCGGTAGAGTGGTTCCCGGACCCACTGGGCAAAGGAACCACGATCAAGTCTGGCAGGTGCTCGCCGGTCACTGCCATGACGGCATACAGCGGGGGCCTCCTGGTCGCTTACTCAAATGTGGGTTGCACGGCCAACTATAGCCGGATCGCGTGGCTGGCGCACCCCGACCAGACTTTCGATGGCGGCACCGACGTGCGCGGCACTTCCTGCGCGGGAGTGACGGCCATCGAGGTGTACAACCCGCCGGCGCAGGCTGGCCCCGGTGGCCTGCTCGTCGCGCTCGATAACAGCGCGCCCTGTGCTGCTGGCGGCCAGTCCGTGGAGTGGTATCGGAATCCGCTGAGCGGCAATGGGGCCGCGGTTGTCAACGCCGGCGGCTGCTCTGCACTGACTGCTCTGGCCGGGCACGATGGCGGCGTTCTGGCTGCCTTCAACAGCGTCGGCTGCCAGAGTGGACAGAACGGCATTCAATTTCTTCCGCGCCCGGACCAAAGTCTCAGCGGTACGCCTGTCTCGGACCTGGGAATCTCGTCGGTGAAGGCGCTCGTTCCGTACGGAAGAGGTGTACTCGTGGCGTACACCGGCCTCGGGGGCGGAACCCAGGCCGATCAACCGCAGAACGCAGTGCAGTGGGCCGCCGATGCTCTCAACATCAGGGGTTTAAAGAACGTCTTTCAAGGTGGCGCCGAGATCTCTGCATTGGCGGCGGTTGATGGCGGCCTCATGGCCGCTCTCGGAGTCCCCGGCACAGCGGAGATGATTTTTCTCGCCTCGCCAATCGGATCGCCGCCGACGACGTGGGAGCTGAGCGTCTCGGTGCTGGCGGGTCAAGGTCGCATTACTTCCAATAATGGGACGATTGCCTGTCCAGGGATGTGTGTGGCGAGCTTCGAGGCGGGCGCCACCGTGGCGCTCAATGCTACGCCAGCGACCGGATCAGTGTTCTCGGGATGGTCTGGCGCCTGCACTGGTTTGACCATGTGCAGCGTGACGATGAACGCTGACGAGACGGTTGGGGCGACGTTTGCCGCAGGGCCGCCAGCGGCGCCAAGCAAACTTTCCGCCACGGCGCTCAGTCCTCGCCAGGTGCGGCTCCAGTGGCAAGACAATGCCAACGGTAAGGCGTCCTTCCACATCGAGATGCGGGTCGGCTCCGCGTTCCAGGAAGTGGGAGTGGCGTCAGCCACTACATCGAGCTGGGTCAAGAAAGGATTGCGGCCTCATACGCGCTATGTGTTCCGCGTGCGAGCGGAGAACACGGTAGGCTTCTCAGCATACTCCAACCGCGCGCCCGTGGTCACGCCGTAGGCAATGCGGGTCTTGCGGGATGGCGGGCAGCGTTGTAAGATTTCCCTTCTCGAGCGAGGAGATAGACTTCGCAAGCTCGTTCTCGGGGCCCACGATGTCCGAACAAGAGACCACGGGCACCCGCTCTCAACACCCGGGTCATCGCAGACTCCGGCGAGTCATCGCGGCACTCGGCGTCGCCGTCGTTCTCTACGCGCTCACTGGCTTTCTTGTCGTGCCACGGCTCGTCCGGTGGGCGGTCCAGAAGAAGGGAAGCCAGGCACTGAATCGCGCCGTGACCCTCAGCGAGGTCACCTTCAATCCGTTCACTTTGGACCTTCGCGCGCGCGAGCTCCGCATTCGCGACCGCGATGGCCAGCCGCTCTTCTCGTTCGATCGCCTGCACCTGCGGCTTGGGATCTCCGGAACCTTCAAGCGTGCCTGGCACCTCCGCGAGCTGACGATCGACAGACCGGCTATGCAGGTGCGCTTTCTCCGCGACGGCAAACTCAGCTTCGCGGACCTGCTGAACAGCGACGACAAGTCGCCTCCGTCGCGCGTGATTGTCGATCGGCTCGCGATTCGCGGTGGCGAGCTCGACTTCGCCGACGAGTCGGCCACTCCGCGATTCAGCACCAGCTTCGCTCCTTTCAATGCCGACGTGCGCGAACTAATCACGATTCCCGGCCAGCACGGCGATCATGTGCTGTCGATCGGATTCGATCGGGACAGCACGATCCGGATCATCGGCAAGCAGTCCCTCGAGCCGCTCGGCCTCTCCGGGCGGATCGAGGCGCACCGCATCGCGCTTTCGGCCCTTGGGCAGTGGCTTGCTCCCAACGCACCGCTGTCGCTTCGCAAGGGACAGGTCGACGTCGGCGTCGACTACAACCTGCGGAAAGAATCAGGCGGCGTTCAGCTCCGCGTAACTCGGGGCGAGCTCACCGCGACGGATCTCGCTCTGACTTACCGTGACGAGAATGCGGAGCTGCTGACCGTCCCGCGAGTGGAAGTCCGCGATACGACCATCGCCTTCCCGGCGCGACAGGTTGCAGTCGGTTCGATCCGCGTCATCGAGGCAAGCACCGCGATCGCCTGGAATCGTCAGGGTCGATTCAACTGGTCAAGCCAAGCGGCCACCCCCGCGCGGCAATCTGAATCAAAGTCGACAGCGAGCTCTCCGTGGAAGGTGAGGATCGCAAAGGCCGGACTCGAGCGCGGCACACTCCATTTCGACGATCAAGAGACATCGACTCCGGTGCGCTTCGATCTGACCGGGATGACGATCGACGCTAGCGGCCTCTCAAACGACACGTCCGCGGGGATCGCGCTCGCAGCGACGGCGAACGTTCCCGGCTCCGGTCGTATCTCGCTGCACGGAACGCTCGTGCCGTCGCCCTTCGCTCTCGACTTCCAGAGTTCGCTTTCCGCAATCGACCTCGTGCCGTTCCGTCCGTACACTGCCTCGATTCACGGCCTGACGCTCGCGGCGGGTTCAGTCGGCTTCGATGGGCGGCTGCTTTTCACGCCGCGGCAACCGTATCTGATCGAAGGTAGCGGTGCGGCGAACGGCGTCGAATTCATCGATCGCGCGAACCATCGGCTCCTCGCGTTCAGGACAGCCACGCTGCGCCAGATCCGCCTCGACGGCGCCACATCGCGATTCCGCATCCGGAGCGTGGATCTGGACGGAATGTACGCGAACGTCATCATCGACAAACAGCGAAATCTCAATCTGTCGGCCATCGGCGCTTCCAGCACTCCGGTCGGAGAGGCGCCACTCACGGCCCAGAAGGGCTCGTTTGACATCGGCACGATCAACCTCAAGAACACGACGATTGACTATCGGGACGACAGCCTTGTGCTGCCGTTTTCGACCGCGATCAGTTCGACCGAAGGGAAGATCACCGATTTCTCGACCACCAGCTCGGCCGCGGCGACCATCCGCCTCGACGGCAACGTCGCCGAGCATGGCTCGATGAAGGCGGAAGGGACCATGCGGATGTCGGATCCATTCGCCGGCACGGATCTCGCCGTGCATTTCCGAAATGTTCCGATGCCGAAGCTGACGCCGTACTCGGCCGAGTTTGCCGGTTACGAGATCGCGCGCGGCACTCTCGATCTCGATCTTCACTACCGGATCGTCAAGCGCAAGCTGAATGCCGACCAGCGAGTCCTCGCCACCGATCTGACCCTCGGCAGGAAGGTCGGCGGCACCCGGGCCGGATTCGCCGTGCGCCTCGCCGTGGCCCTGCTCAAGGACCGCAACGGCAAGATCGAACTGCAGGTCCCCATCGAGGGATCGGCCGACTCGCCGGAGTTCAACTACCGGACCGTTCTCTGGCAGGCGGTGAAGACGATCCTCGCCAACGCCGTGAAGGCGCCATTTCGCGCCCTCGGGCGGGCCATGGGAATTGGCGGCGAGAATCTCCAGCTCGTCTCGTTCGATCCCGGCGAGTCAACGGTCATTCCGCCCGAGGCGGAGAAACTGCGCAAGATTGCGAGTGAGCTCACGGCGCGGAACGAGCTCGGTCTTGAGATCGAGGGACGCTTTGATTCGGAGGCCGACACGGCAGCGATGAGGGCGGCAAAACTCGCATCGCTCATCGCATCTCGTCGCGACGCCCCGAAGGCCGGAACCGCTGAGCCGCCTACCCTCGAGACGATCCTCGAGAGTCTCTACGTGGAGGCCTTCTCGCCTGACCGCCTGACGCAGAAACGCGCGCAATTCACAACGACTCCCCCACCACCGCCCGCGGCCAAGCCGTCCAGCAAACTCTCGCCAAAGAAGGCAGCACCTCCCGCACCTCCACCCCCAACGTTCGACGCAAAGAGCTTCTACGACGCGATCCGGGCTCAACTCGTCGCCGCACAGACCGTCAGCGCGGACGAGCTTCGGTCGCTCGGTCGCGCGCGCGCGGCCGCGATCGCTGAGGTCCTGACGTCCGGCGGGACACTGCCGGCGACGCGTGTGAAAGTACTCGAGGCGACGGAAGCGAAGAAGAGGCCGGGGTTACAGCAGGTCGAAGCCGAGATGAAGCTCTCAGCGACGGGTGCCGCTCCTGACGAACCGCCGGACGAGTGATCTCGAGCGGCGAGCGTCAGTTTCGGGGAGGAGATTCTTGCCCAGTGACGCGGGCGCACCCGGTCGCTGCCGCAGCGATCTCCTCGTTCACGGCGTCGAGCAGATTCCAGTAAGCGCCGAGGGCTGCCTGGCCCGCGGCAAGGACCTCGCCGGCACAGTCTCCGCTCTCGAGACAGATGGCTAGAGCCCGCCGCTCGCCGGCGCGGTGGCGCTGATCGGCCTCGGCGTGGACGCTGAAGTAGGAGATAGCCTCTGCATGGGCGATGCCGTAGTGATTACGCAAACCTGCGATCTTCTGGCGAGAAACCTCGGGCTGCTGGCTCTCATAGGCGTAGAGCGCCGCCAGCGCCGCGGCGGTAGAGGTGCCGCAGAGGCGGCGGAACGCGTCGATCGTGCGGCCGGCGGCTGGGGTCGGCTGGGCCGCGCGCACGGCATGGGGATCGGCGCCGACGGCCGCGGCGAACCGCAGCCAGAGCTCGGAGTGGGCTTGCGGCTCGGTTCTCTCCTCGCGCAGGTTCTGCAGCAACTCGGCCCGTACCGCGGTCGGCTCTGCGCGCTCAGCCGCGGTCTCCAGATACTCCGGAAAGGCCGCAACGTGCGGATAGTAGATCCGCGCGTACGTCGCCAGGTCCTGGCGCGTCAAGGCGCCGGCATTCCAGCGGCGGTAGAAAGGATGACCGAGGATCGAGCCCGCGGCGATCCGCGCGTCGAGCTCGTCGAGAACGGCCTTCAACATCATGTCTTCCATTGCCTTCCTCCCTTCGAGATGCGGCTTGGAGCGCGGGGATTCTACTACCCCGCCCACTGGCTGACCTCAAAAGCGCACCCGGGCATGACCTTCGGCCGAGCGGCTGGGTCAGCGGCGGGCCGCGGCGAGGATCGCGCCGAGCTCGGCCGGAGGAGTGACCTCGAGCTGGTCGTAGCGGCACTCCTCGGGCCGCTTGTCGAGGCGCCAGCGCAGAAAGGTCGTCCCGTGTCGGAAACGGTCGCCCTGGAGGTGGTCATACTTGACCTCGCAGACGCGCTCGACCCGCAGCGGCTCCCATGAGAGGTCCTTGCCACCGCTCCAGCGGCTCTGAGCGCCTGGCATGCGAGTCGAGCCGTCAGGAGTACCGGCCCATTCGCGCCACGGGTGGCCGGCGAGTGCACTCTCGCGCAGGGGAGCGAGCTCCTCGGCGAGCTGGCTTCGCATCGCAGCGGTGAACGAGGAGGTCACGCCGACGTGGTGCAGCCGGCCCTCTGCGCCGTAGAGACCGAGCAGCAGCGACCCGACTCGCTCCCCCTCACCTCCCTTGTGCCAGCGGAAACCGGCCACCACGCAGTCGGCGGTGCGCACGTGCTTGACCTTGAGCATCGCGCGCTTGCCCGGCTGGTAGGTCGTGCTCACGTGCTTGGCGATCACTCCGTCGAGCCCGGCGCCCTCGAAACGGTGAAACCAGTCCTGAGCGAGCTGCCGCTCCTTCGTGCAGGGTGTGAGCACGACCCCGGCGGCGGCATGCGCCAGGGCCTGCTCCAGCCGCGCGCGACGCTCCGCCTGAGACTGGCCGCGGAGGTCGTCGGCGCCCTCGGCCAGCAGGTCGAAGGCCACGAACAAAGCCGGCGTGAGAGCGGCGAGCTTGGCCACCCGTGTCGCCGCCGGATGCAGCCTCTGCTGCAGCGCGTCGAAGTCGAGGCCGCGCTCGCCGGCGATGACGATCTCGCCGTCGACCACCGCGCGCGTGGGCAGCGACTCGAGCAGCGGTGTCCTGAGCTCGGGGAAGTAGCGGTCGAACGGCCGCAGGTCTCGGCTTTGGAGATAGAGCCGATCACCGGCGCGGAAGGCGAGGGCACGGAAGCCGTCCCATTTCGGCTCGAACAGCCAGCCCTCGCCCGCCGGCAGCTCATCCGCCAGCTTGGCGAGCATGGGCTCGATCGGCGGCTCGATCGGGAAGTCTTGGCCTGCAGTCTTGATGGTCATCGCTGGCGCCAGCCTATCGCCCAGTGCCGGTCGATGCCAAGCTCGCTGTCGCGGGTGTTACGGCGGACCACCCCGGCGTTCAGGTAGGCCACCACCAGACGCCGATAGCGGCAGTCGGAGAAGCGGTTTATCCTTTACCCATGACGACCGGTAAGCCCGCGCCCGTGGTCATCGCCGCCGCCGGGCGCGAGGTGACGATCTCGAATCCCGCCAAGCTCTACTTCCCCGAGGCTGGGATCACCAAGCTCGATCTCGTCCACTACTATCTGGCGGTCGCCGAAGGTGCCCTGCGTGGGGCGGGCGGACGGCCGAACGTGCTGGTACGCTATGCCGACGGGATCCACGGCGAGTTCTTCTTCCAGAAACGCGCCCCTGCCGCCCGGCCGCCCTGGATCGAGGCTGTCGCGCTACGCTTCCCCTCCGGGGGAGTGGCCGAGGAGATCGTTCCCCGCGACGCCGCATCCCTTGCTTGGATGGCGAACCTCGGATGCCTCGAGCTGCACCCGCACCCGGTGCGAGCCGATGACCTCGAGCACCCCGACGAGCTGCGGATCGATCTCGACCCCGTGCCAGGCGTGGAGTGGCCGGAGCTGCAGCGCGTCGCCCGCGTCGTGCGGGAGGTTCTCCACGACTTCGCGCTCGTCGGCTGGCCGAAGACCTCGGGTTCGCGGGGCATTCACGTCAACGTGCGGATCCACCGCCGCTGGTCGTTCAGCCAGGTGCGCCGCGCCGCGCTCGCGCTCGCCCGCGAAGTGGAGCGGCGCGCCCCGGCGCTGGCAACCAGCAAGTGGTGGAAGGAAGAGCGCCAAGGCGTCTTCCTCGACTACAACCAGAACGCCAAGGACCGCACGGTCGCCAGCGCTTACTCGGTGCGGCCCAAGCCCGACGCGCGGGTGTCGGCGCCGGTGACCTGGGAAGAGCTCGACGCGTGCCAGCCCGAGGACTTCACCCTGCGCACGATGCCGGCGCGTTTCGCCGCGCTCGGGGATCGGCACGCCGAGATCGACGACCGGCCGTGCGGCTTGGAGAGCTTGCTCGAGCTGTCGGCGCAGCAGGAAGCCCAGGGCCTGGGTGACGCGCCGTGGCCGCCGCACTATCGCAAGCAAGAGGGTGAGCCGCCGCGAGCGCAGCCCTCGCGACGAGTCTCCACGAAGCCGCTGATCGAAATCGGTCGCGCCGAGCGCAAGGAGGACGCCCTCGCCGGCCTCGAGCGCTGGAAGGCGCGCCACCCGCAGGCCGCGGCGCTGCTCGCGCCCGCCGACGTCCTGGTCGACGCCATGCGCGGTCGTCACACCACCTGGACCCGCGTCCGGGTGAACCTCGAGCACGTGCCCGAGCCGCTGCGACCGCCCCAGGAGCCCCTCGATCCCGACGCCGGGCCGCGCGACCAGATCAGCGGCAGGCCGCAGCGAGGATCGCGCCGAGCTCGACCGGACGAGTGACCTCGTGGTTCCCACCGCCGGCGGCCGATTGCCAACGAGCGAATCGAAATCAGTGTCGCCGAGTTTCATGCCATCGCCCGGAAGAACTCGTTCACGCCCCGACGACGTTTTCGTGCGGGGTCTTGGCTGCGAGCGTGGGCAGGGCGACCGGCCTCCAGGTCGCCTACGGCGCGATCCAGGTGGTCTGGGGCGTCGACCTGGCCGTCGACCGCGGCCAGGTGGTCGCCCTCATCGGCCCGAACGGCGCCGGCAAGACGACGACGCTGCGTGCCCTGGCAGGCCTTCTGCCCGCCCGCCAGGGAACCATCCGCTTCGCGGGCCAAGCCGGCGAGACGCGCGCGCGCCCGCGCCGGCGCTCACTTCCGAGTTACGGCTCGACGTCCCATGGACGCTCCCAGGAAGCCAGGGGCCGCTGGCGCTTGAGCAGGGGGTAATAGATCCGCTGCAGCTCGAGGACCATGGCCACCTTCTCCTTGAGCGACATCTGGGTGCGCCGCGCGTGCAGGTCGGCCTTCCCTTGGCGCAACCTGCTCATCAGCTCGGGAGTGGGTCGAGGTCTGTTCCCCATCTCTATGGCTCCAGCTTGAATCGATGGATCAGCTCCCGGACGAGACTCTGGTCCGTCCCAGGGGCCTCGATCAGCGCCGCGGCGCGCTCCCGGCGTTTTGGCGTCCGCGCCCCGTCGGCGCGGGACCCACGACCAGCACCCCGGCGCTCCCGGGCACGCCGCCCGTGACCACCGCCGTGCTCGCATCGCATGGCTACACCCGCGCGGTCGCAAACCTCGCACTCGCCGCCATCGTTCGGCCCGGGCGATGTAGATGCGCATCGCGGCCACCGACCGCCACCCGCCGAGAATCATCAGCTGCGGGATCGAGGTATCTAGGCAGTCCTCAAACTCCGTTGTCATTGCGTTGTCATTGCGTCAACCCTGCTCGATCCCCGTGGCCGGCCAAGCCGTCGCAGCGGCCTCGCCGCGGCAGCCGGGCATCGACTGGCCGACGGGTCACCGGCAGCTCCAGGCAAGGCGAGTCACTTGTCTCGCGCAGCACCGAGGGCCAGAGCCTGCTGCAACTCCCGCGGAGAGTAGACCGGCAAAGACGCCCGCTTGAAGTCCGCGGGGTCGCGGGTCACGATGGCGTCCGCCCCGGCCTGGCGCGCCGCCTCGTGCAGCACCGCGTCCTCGAAATCGGCAAGGCCGGACGTCAGGGCGGCCTCGAGCGCCATCCGATCGACCGGCGCCACCTCGCAGATCGACAGCAGCTCGCGGATCGCCAGGTGGGCTTGCTTGGCGCCCACGGCCTTGCTTGCCAGGTAGTGGATCGTCGTCACCGTCGTGGCGCAGAGGCAGCCAACGATCTCCCCGGCCTCGACCCGGGAGAACAGGCCCGACGCGGACTCGGCGAAAGGATCGCGGTCCAGCAGCAGGTCCAGCACCACGTTGGTGTCGAAGAGGACCTTCAGAGGTACCTGTCCTCCAGGTGGCGGCGATAATCTGCCTCGTCGATCTTGGCGCCGCGGAGCAGGCCGCGCAGCGACCGGACAGTGGGCGTCACCCGCGCGCCGTCCTCGCCCGGTCGGTTCGGGAGCAGGGCAAGATAGTCCGCCACGATCTGCGACACCGACTTGCCGGAGGCCCTCGAGTACGCCTTCGCCCGCTCGATCAAGTCATCGTCGATCCGGAGTGTGAGCTTGGTGTGCATGACGTACAAATCCAGAGCAGATTGTACGTCTCACCCGGCAAGCAGTCAAGCCTGGCGAGCTTCTGGGCGCCGTTCGCCGAGGAGATCGTCGACCGTCTCTTCCTGCTCTCGCTCGTCGCGTGGCTCGGCATGAAGCTGCTACGCGCCACGGGCGAGAGGAGCCGGCGGTCGATCGCGCTCTGGGTGGCCAACCTGGCCACGGCGCTCTTCTTCGGCTGGTACCACATCAGCAACGAGCAGCTCTTCAACGCGCAGGTGCCGGCGCTGGTCGCCCTGCGAACCGTGCTGATCATCATGCCCGTGGGCCTGGCCTTCGGCTGGCTCTACATCCGTCGTGGCCTCGAGGCCGCCATCCTTTCCCATTTTGTGATCGACATCATCGTGCACGTCGTCCGGCCCATCGTCGAGACGTGGACCGGCTGAGCCTGGCGGCAGCGCGACGGGCGGGCACCGTTGGGCCGCTGGAGGATGCCTCTCCGCGCCGGCGGCGCGAGCTGGCCGTCCGGCTGGCGCTGGGCGCGCGGCGGACCGATCACCGGCATGCTGCTCGGCTGGATGTGGCACGCACAACGGGCTTACTCCGCCGCCAGCCGTCGCCGCGCCGGCGCCGCCGCCCCCGACGCCGGCTCAGGTCAGGGCCAACCAGCGGCGCAGGGCTTCATCGGCGGCCTGCAGCTCGTTTTCGTCACACCGCCCGAGCTCCTCGGCGATGGCGGAACGCGGGACGCTGACGATCTTGTCGACCATGATCTGCGATGTCCTGTGCAGCCCGGTGCGTTCGCCGGGCGGCAGGGGAATGCGGAACAGGGGTGCGTCGACGCAGTCGGAAGTGATCGGGCAGATCGTGACACTACTGTGGCTGGGATTGAACAGATCCGACTGCACCACGAGCGCTGGACGGGGCTTGCCGGTGTACGGGCCCTTCGCCGCAACCACCACGATCGAGCCGCGCGTCACCGCCAGCCTCGAGTGTCCGCCGCCTGCGCGAGAAAGTCGAGAGCCTCCCTCTCGGATCGTCGGCGGCTGACCAGGAGCGATTGCCGGCGCGCCTCGGCCGCGGGATCTGGCGTCTCCTTGCCGGCCAGGCCGGCCGTCAGGATCTCGCGCGCCAGCTCGCTCTTGGTCTTGCGGCTGCGCCGGGCCTCGCGGGCCAGCGAGCGATCGAGCTCGGTGCCGATGCGAACGGTCAGCGCGGACGTAACCTTTTTCGGTCGCTTCACTGTCATACGGTATGACATGCCGGCCCTGCAATCAAGGCTGAACGCTGGACACAACCCACTGGCGCCTTCACGCCTCGAAGACGCAGCGCACCTGGCCACCGAAGGCGTCCGCGAAAGCGCGGACGTGCCGCCGCCCCCGCCGCCTCGCCGCCTCTGTTGCCGGCTGCGAGGAAGCGCGAGTGGTTGGCGGAAATCGCGGGGTCAGCCTTCGACCGCTTCGAGATCGCGCCGCCCGGCTGGCAGCCCGGCGCTTGAAACGAGCCGAGGCCGCGCCGCCGACGCCGGCCCGCGGCCGATCAGGCGGTCGTGACCGCAATCCCCCCCGCGCACCCGGACGCCAAGCTCCTGGTCAGGCCCGCTGAGCGAGCTCTGCCGGAGTGATCGCGAAGGGGCTCACTACCCGCAGGCCGTCGAGATCCTGATCGTGTTGCAGGTCTTCGGTCAGCAGGAAACGACAATCAGCAAGCCGAGCGGCCCCCACGATCAGCGAGTCCCACCACGAGAGACCAAAGCGGTCCTGAGCCTCCCAGGCGGCGGCGAACGCCCGCTCGTCGACGGGCACCGGCTGCCACGCCCAGAGCGCCCGCACAACCTTCCGCGCCGTCTCTCGATCCAGGCCGGGGTCGAGCTTGCGGGTCACCGTGGCATACAGCTCCTCGAGCACCTGGCAGCTGATCCGGCCCGACCGTGTCGTCCAGAAAAACTCCACCCACGCCCGGGCACGGCTCTGCTTTCGCGGTTCCCTGGTATCGAGGTGATAGACGAGGACGTTGGTGTCAGCGAAGACCAGCGCGGTCATGCAGCTCCTCGCGCGAGGGCAGGGGCACCCCGCGTCGGCGCAGGGGCCGCGGCTCGACCGCGAAGAACTGCCGCCTCGCCGCCTCGTAGGTCTCGGCAGCCCGCATGTGGCCCCGCAGCATCTCGCCCACCAGGCGGGAGACGCTGGTCTCCCGTTTCGCCGCCTCGATCCGCACCCACTGCGCCACCGGCTCCTCGAGAGTGATGGTGACGTTCCTCATGGACACGAGCTTAGTGGAGCACGAGATTCGTGTCAATGCTCTCCTGCGTCCCCTCGCACGTTTCCCGAGGCTCGAGTCCAACCTTCGGCGCAGGCAGCAGGAGGTCGCCTCCGCGCTCGCGAGCGACTGGCGCTACTTCCCGGTACTCCACCGGCCGCCGCCCGCGCGTCTCGCGCCGGACGCCTGTGAGTCTTGCGGAGCGAAGGCGACGATCTGCTCGAGGTCCTGGCGCAGGCGAGCCAGGCGGCGAGGAGCGCGGCGGCCGTGAGGAGCGCCGGGAGCTGGGAGCGCCGCCGGTCGGAGTCGAGCGCGCGGAGGGTCGCGGTGTCGGGGATGAGGAACATCTGACCTCGATGCGTCGCGGCGCCATGTCGGATCGCCGTGGAGACCCGGGAGGAATGTACACGAGGGCGGGAGGTGCAACAGGAAAACGATTCGAAAGCGCCGCGCGGGGGTAGCACGGCACGACGCTATGGCCGGGTGCTGGCCCGCCAGTGATCTATCGCGGCCGACTCGAGGGCGCCCGCGGAGGCCGCGGGCGCCGGGAAAAGGCCGCTCACTCCCTCCAAATCTGTTTTGGTTGACGCCAAAGAGCAGCTTCGCGAACCGTGCAATCCGGTTGCGAGGGCGATCGTCCTACGGCTGTCGCGAAGGCGGTGGCCTGGGCGGGCCATGCTGCGCCTCACGGAGCCTGATCCAGGTCGCTCCACTTCGTGCCGTCGAAGACCTCGATGCGAGTGATGGGGTGAATCTCCCAGAGCGTCGAACGGTACTTGCCCAGGTGGGCGCGGTGCTCCGGATCCAGAAGCAACCAGCCGCTGATCCGCACCGGCAGGTCCTTGTTGACCCATTCGGCAAGAGCCTCGGGAGTCCACCTCGGATGCTGCTGGCGCACCCGCGGCGTCGTCTCGACGACGATGGACGTGTCCTCGGCGTCGAAGGCTTTCTCGACCAGCGGCATGTGCCAGTCGACTTCGCTGGGATTCGTCATGTGGCAATTCGTGGACTCGCCCGAGCCCCGATCCTCGACCTTGATGGCGACCAAGTAGCCCACGGTGGTGACCGCGACGCCTTCGAACGGCGCGATCTGATCGAGCTGCGCCTGCGTCCAGTCGTCAAGGGATCGGTGAGTCGTTTGGGGATACGGTAGATCCGCGATCGCCTTCCAGGTG
>Ga0209118_1000081_pt1 | contig 69029 bp, 61 predicted proteins | sample BlaSpr_A8_Ref_M1_FD_187988 | JGI IMG/M metagenome (GOLD analysis project Ga0209118, IMG submission 187988) | Forest soil microbial communities from Thunder Bay, Ontario, Canada - Black Spruce, Ontario site 2_A8_Ref_M1 (SPAdes) (version 2) | ecosystem: Environmental > Terrestrial > Soil > Boreal... | reverse complement strand
AAATGCTCGGAATTGAGATCATCAACGAGATCGTCTGGTACAAGCGCAACAGCTTTCCCAACCTGTCAGGGCGGCGCCTCACCGCAAGCGCTACTGCGCGCCGCGCGTCCTGCAGAAGCGGCAGACGAAGAAAGTGTTTCTTCAAATCTCGGTACCCGCGTCTTGCGCGAGCCCCTCTCCACCGCGCGGGCGGCGTTCTCGGCGGCCTGATGCGCAAACCAAAAACAAAACGGAAAGCAGTGCCCGTGGGTTCCGCAACAAAAAAAGTCGCGCCCGCGGCGAAAATAGACGCGCGGCTGCGCGATGCTGAGCAGTTTCTTCTCCCCACCTACAAGCGGCCGCCCGTAGTTTTCACGCACGGCCGCGGATGCACTGTCTACGATGCGAACGGTAAGAAGTATCTCGATTTCCTCGGCGGGATTGCCGTCAACGCCCTTGGCCACGCGCATCCCCGCATCGTAAAGATCGTCCGCCGCGAAGCGGCCCGCGCCATCCATCTTTCCAATCTTTTTCATAACGCCTACCAGGGCCCCTTGGCGCGTAAGCTCACCGAGTGGTCGGGCCTCGACCGCGTCTTTTTCACCAATAGCGGCACGGAGGCCATTGACGGAGCGATGAAACTCGCGCGCCTGTGCGCTCGCACACCGATAGACGCTCCCAATGCCGTGCCGAAAAAACATCGCTTTCTCGCGCTGGAGAATTCTTTCCATGGCCGGACATTCGGCGCCATCAGCGTAACCGCGCCGGAAAAATATCGCCTCCCGTTCGCCCCTGTCGTTCCCGGCGTGGAGTTCGTGCGCTTTAACGATATTTCCGATCTCGAAGCGAAATTTGACGGTAGTGTCTGCGCCATCCTTTTGGAAACAATTCAAGGCGAAGGCGGAATCTATCCGCTCAGCGACGCGTATTGGAATCGCGCCCGCGCTCTCGCCACGGAGCGTGGCGCTCTCCTCATCGCCGACGAAATCCAATGTGGACTCGGCCGCACCGGCCGCTATTTTGCTTATCAGAAATTTGCTTCGAAGCCGGACATCGCTGTCATAGCGAAACCTCTCGCTGCCGGACTCCCCCTCGGCGCGATTCTCACCACCGAAGCCGTTGCGTCCCGCGTTTCCCCCGGCATGCACGGAACGACGTTTGGAGGCGGACCGCTGGTCTGCGCGACAGCCCTCGAATTTCTGAAAATTATCGAGGAAGAAAAACTTATGGAAAATATCCGCGCGCGAGGCGCGGAACTGCGCGAGGGACTCAGCGCGCTGGCCGCAAAATTCGACTTCATTCGCGAAATCCGCGGCGAAGGCTTGATGCTCGGTATCCAGCTCTCCGTGGAAGGCGCTCCCTTCGTGACCGAAGCGATGAACCGCGGCCTGCTCATCAACTGCACTCACGACCATACGCTGCGCCTGCTGCCCCCCTTTATCGTGACCCGCGCGCAGGTGCGCGAATTTATTCGCCAGTTGGAACGCGTCTTTGCGGCAAGCCCGCGTGTAGTCTCCGAAGCGGATACTCCGCCGGCCGGAATTCCTCCGCGCGCGGCCCATGTCGCAGCGAGGTGAAAATGACAGCAAGCGCACTCTCTGCGTCAATTCTGTTGTCCAACGACCTGCTCACGGGCTCGGAATGGAGTCCGGCGCAAACGCGCGAGTTGCTCCAGCTCACCGCAGAGATCAAGGCGCGGCCGGCGCGCTTCGCTACCGAACTGCGAGGTAAATTCATCGCGCTGATTTTTGAAAAGCCGTCCCTCCGCACCCGCGTCACCTTCGAGGTCGGCATCCAAAGCATGGGCGGCTCGGTGGTGTTCCTCGATCACACCCAGGCGCGGCTTGGCGGGCGCGAATCCATCGCCGACGTCGCGCGCAACCTCGAGCGCTTGGTGCACGGAATCGTCGCGCGCGTTTACGAGCAACGTGTGCTGGAGGAAATGGCTGCCAGCGCGCAGATCCCCGTCGTCAATGCGCTCTCCGACAAATTCCATCCCTGCCAGGCGCTCGCGGATTTTTTCACCCTGGAGGAAAAATTCGGTTCTCTCCGCGGCTTCAAGCTCGCCTATGTCGGCGACGGCAACAATGTCTGCCACTCTCTGATTTTCCTTGCCGCGCGGCTCGGCGTGCACTTGCGCATCGCCACGCCGCCCGATTACGCGCCCGTCCAGGAGGTCGTTGCCGAAGCAAAACGCGCGGCGCGCGAAACGCGTGCGAAGATCGAACTCTGCTCCGATCCGCGCGAAGCCGCCGCGGGCGCGCAGGGCGTATATACCGACGCCTGGACAAGCATGGGATTTGAAGCCGAGGAGAAAGTGCGGAACGTCGTGTTCACCCCTTATCAAGTGAACCGCGAGCTGATGGCGCTGGCCGCGCCCGAAGCCGCCTTCCTGCACTGTCTTCCGGCACACCGCGGCTCGGAAGTCACCGCCGAAGTCCTCGATGGGCCGCAATCCGTGGTTCTCGACCAATCGGAAAACCGCATGTACGTGCAGAAGGCCATTCTGCAGACGCTCCTCGCGGAATGATGCATACAGAAATTTTTCCTGCTGTGTCATGCTGAGAGGCGTCCGCCTGCGCGCTGCGCACCGCCGCCTTAACTCGAGAGCGAGAAAAGAATTGTGAACAAGCAAGGGAACAAGCCGAAGAAAGTCGTGCTGGCCTACTCCGGGGGGCTGGACACCTCCATCATCATTCCCTGGCTCAAGGAAAACTACGGCTGCGAAGTGATTGCCATGATCGGCGACGTCGGCCAGCAGGAAGATTTGGATGCGGCGCGCAAGAAGGCTCTCGCGACGGGAGCTTCGGCCGCCTACATCGAAGACTTGCGCGAAGAATTTGTGCGCGATTATATCTGGCCGACGCTCCGCGCGGGCGCCGTCTACGAACACAACTATCTCCTCGGCACTTCCATGGCGCGGCCCGTGCTCGCAAAGCGCCAGGCGGAAATCGCGCTGAAGCTCGGTGCTGATGGCCTCGCGCACGGCTGCACCGGAAAAGGCAACGACCAGGTCCGCTTCGAGCTGGCCTACAAAGCGATTGCACCCACTCTGCAGATCATTGCGCCGTGGCGCGAATGGGATATCGATTCGCGCGAGGACGCCATCGCTTACGCCGAAGCGCACAAGATTCCCGTCGAGCAGAGCAAAAAAAACATTTACAGCCGCGACCGCAACATCTGGCACCTCAGCCACGAAGGCGGCGAGCTCGAGGATCCCGCCAACGCGCCCAACGAAGAGATGTGGCAGTGGATCGTCTCGCCGGAGAAAGCGCCGGACAAAGCCGAGGAGATCGAAATTGGTTTTGAAGCGGGCGCGCCCATTTCCGTGAACGGCGTAAAGCCCGGCCCCGTCGATTTGTTGAACACGCTGAATGGAATCGCGGCAAAGCACGGCATCGGCCGCGCCGACATCGTGGAAAACCGCCTCGTGGGCATGAAGTCGCGCGGCGCTTATGAAACGCCGGGCGGCACCCTTCTTGTCACCGCGCATCGCGAGCTGGAGGCGCTGACCATCGACCGGGAAACCGCGCATTTTCAGCAAGCGCTTTCTCTGCGCTATGCCGAGCTGGTTTATTACGGGCTGTGGTTTTCGCCGCTGCGCGCCGCGCTGGACGGTTTCTTCAACGTCTCCCAACAGCGTGTCACCGGCGCCGTCGATTTGCGTTTGTCGAAGGGCACGCTCAGCGTGACGAAACGCGTTTCGCCTTTTTCGCTTTATCGCACGGACTTGGCGAGCTTCACGATGGGCCGTTACAACCCAAGAGATGCAGAAGGCTTCATCAATTTGTTCGCGTTGCCTGTAACGATCCGGCCGAAATCGAAGGCCGAAGGCGGCTGAACTCAAGTCATGACCGAACGCAAAGATGACCGGCTCTGGGGCGGGCGCTTCGAGCGCGCACCGAACGAACAGTTCGACGCGTTCCAGCGGTCGTTTGCGTTCGACCGCCGGCTCTTGCCCTACGAGTTGGCGGTTGATCGCGCCTGGGCGCGAGCGCTCCAGGGCTTGGGAATTCTCGAAGCAACGGAGGTAAAACAAATCCTCGCCGCGCTCGACAAGATCGCCGAGCGCTCGAAGACGGACAAAGCCTGGCTCGACGCTTCCGGCGCGGAAGACGTTCACCATTTTGTTGAGAAGGCGCTCGTCGAAGAGCTCGGTGCGCTGGGATGGAAGTTGCACACCGGCCGCAGCCGGAACGAACTTGTCGCCACCGATTTCCGACTGTTCGTCATCGACGCTGCCGCAGATGTGCAGCGCGGCCTTGAAGCCCTGTTGAATGTATTTTTGCAACAGGCAAAAGCAAATCTGGGCGTGCCCATGGCCGGCATGACGCACATGCAGGACGCCCAGCCCATTCTCCTTTCGCATTTTTTGCTGGCGCATGCGGAAGCTTTCACGCGCGACATCACCCGGCTGCACACCGCCTCCAAGAGCGCCGACTCCTGCCCTATGGGATCGGGCGCGCTGGCGGGCTCTTCCTTCGCTGTTGATCGCCAGGCCATTGCGCGCGAGCTGGGCTTCTCCTGCATCACTGCGAACAGCCTTGACGCCGTCAGCGACCGAGATTTCGCGATCGATTATCTTTTTGCGCTCGCGGGAATCGCCACGCACCTCTCCCGACTTGCGGAAGATTTCGTGATCTTCGCGTCGCAGGAGTTTTCGTACGTGATTTTGCCCGACGAATATTCCACCGGCAGCAGCCTCATGCCGCAGAAAAAGAATCCCGACGCTTGGGAGCTGATCCGCGGCAAAACCGGACGAATCACCGGCGCGTTGCTTGGCCTGCTCACCACGCTGAAAGGCTTGCCGAGCGGCTACCAGCGCGATTTGCAGGAAGACAAGGAAGCGCTTTTCACCGCGCACGATCAAGTCGCGGACATGCTCGCCGTCGCTGCCGGAGCGCTCACTTCCACGAAATTCAACGCGGACCGATTGAAAACTGCGGCGTCCAACCCAGCGTTGCTTGCGACAGAAGCCGCCGACTATCTCGTACACAAAGGCATTCCCTTCCGCCAGGCTCACGACCTCGTCGGCAAAGCGCTGCGCGAAGCAGAGAAACAAAATATTTCGTGGACCGCGCTGCCGCTCGATGCCTTCAAGAAAATCTCGCCGGCATTTGACGCCGATTTCGCGAACAGGCTCAGCGTTGGCGCGGCCCTTGCCGCGAAAAAAGTTCCTGGCGGCACCGCGACAGAGTCAGTGCGCACCGCGATTGCGGATTTGGAACGACGTCTCAACAAAACCGTCACCACACAAGGAGCCAAGCCATGAGCACGCAAACCGTAAGCCAGCCACACACTCTCGCATCCGTTGCGGAGGATCGGAGGTATCTTCCGGCAACATCGCGCTAAGGCCGCGGATTTGCCCGGCATGAACCACGCCCTCTCCGAAGCGTCCCTCCCGCGCGGCTTTCGTTTCGCCGCTACGGCCTGCGGCTTGAAAAAAACCGGCGCGCTCGATCTCGCGATTCTTTCGAGTGATGTTCCCGCATCCGCCGCGGCTGTCTTCACGCAAAATCTTGTGGCCGCCGCGCCCGTGCTCATTTCCAAGCAGCATCTGCGCACGTCGAAAGGCCGCATGCGTGCGGCAGTCGTGAACGCCGGCAACGCCAACTGCGCGACCGGCGCAGCGGGCTACGCTGCAGCGCAGCGGACGGTCACCGAAGCCGCGAAGCGCCTCGGCTGCGCGACACAGGAAGTTTTTGTGTGTTCGACCGGCGTGATCGGCGTGCCGCTGCCGGTGGAAAAAATTCTGCGCGCGCTGCCGACTATTGCGCGGCACCGGCGTCCCTCGGCGCGCTCCTTCGCTGAGCTGTCGCTCGCGATCTGCACGACGGACACACGTCCCAAAACCGCGGCCGCTTCGTTCAAGATGGCGGGGAAAAGGATTCATTTGGTGGGCTGCGCCAAAGGCGCAGGCATGATCCATCCGAATATGGCGACGATGCTGGCGTTTGTCGCGACGGACGCCGCCATCGCGCCTTCCCTGCTGCAGAAGACGCTGAGGGATGTGACCTCGCGCACGTTCAACGCCATCAGCGTGGATGGCGACACGTCCACGAACGACACTCTGCTCGTGTTGGCGAATGGCGCCGCCGAAGCTCCCGCGATTCGCGCGGGCGGCAGCGCACATCGCGCGTTCACGTCCGCGCTCGAAGACGTCTGCCGCTCGCTCGCGCTTCAGATTGTTGCCGACGGCGAAGGCGCTCAGCGTGTGATCGAGATCGAGGTCCGTGGCGCCAAGAGTGAAGCCGCAGCGCGCCGCATCGCCGAAACCATTGCGACTTCCCCGCTGGTGAAGACGGCCTTCGCAGGGGGCGATCCCAACTGGGGACGCATCTTCGCCGCCGCGGGCCGGAGCGGCGTAACGTTCGATCCCGCGCGGGTGGACATCACCATGGCCGGAGTCCCGGTTCTCCGCCGCGGCCAGCCTCTCGATTTCAACGAGCGCGCCGCGAGCAACCGCCTCCTCGCTAAACACTTCACGATTGTCGTGGACTTGCGCGCCGGACGCGCGGCCGCCCGCTATTGGACCTGCGACTTCACGTCGGAATACGTCCGCATTAATGCGTCCTACCGCACGTGAAAATAGGTCAACAGTCCCGACCCGCTCGGGATCTTCGATCGACAGTTCACAGTTGAAAGTAAGAGGTGACCCGTCACGGCGGGCAGGCTGGTGATTCGTGACTGGTGACTGGAGGGCCAGAAATCCCTGGGCTCCCGATTGCGGCTGAGGACAGAAATCCTTTCCAGGGTTTCTGGTTAACAATAACAGCTCCCTACCCCACTGTTTTTTGTAAGTGTTCATTCCAAACAGTTTTAAGCTCCCTGGAATCAACATTTCTATAAGTGCGGATTCTAAAGGGGTTGTAGGCGCGATTATAGGACCCGTGCATTTTGAAGAAGTTAGCTGCTTACAGTGAGTGAAAGTGACGAATTCCCTTCGCACAAACCGCTCAGGGTGAACCACAATGGGAAGAGTTAGGCCACACCCCGGATGTTTTCGTATGAGTGACAAGTAGAGAACTGGCGGGAGGGCGAATTTGTAAATGTGGCAAGCAAAGAGCTTAGAGGGTAACTGGCAGTAATTAGGGGATGCCGATTTCGCCGGGAGTACCGGCAGGGGGACCATCCCACCTGACATGGATATATTATAGCAAACCAGTTAAGTTTGTCAAGAATTAAGTGCCATGCAAACGGGACCTGGAAATTGAGTGAGCGGTCAGAAGGCCCAGGCGCCCCGACCCGGCCGGGGTAAACGCCACCGGCACACGGCATCCCGCTAGTTGCGTGGGGTGTGCAATTTGATGGGAAGCACCTTGGTGTAGCGCCTGAAGTCCGGGTCAGTGGTAAAGATCGTCCAGTCGCGCCTGATGGCGACGGCACAGAGGAGAGCGTCCACTACCGAGACGGCGATCCCCTTTGTCCTGCATGCGTTCCCGGCTTTCGCAGCATCCTCATGGTCCAGCGTGTCGAGAGTTTCGTCGGGGAATGACCGGAGGTGCGTGCGGAGCTTTTCGTACTGTTCCGAGCTTTTTAAACCGGACAAAAGTTCCTGCCGAATCAGACCGATGATTCCGGCGCGTCCTTCTTGAATCAGTACTGTCAGCTCGGCCACAACAGATTTTTCCGCTGCGTTCAGGACCTCGCGTCTCCGCCGAAGGGCGAGAGACCACACCGAAGTGTCAACGAGAGCCTTCATGCCCGCTTGGAGCTGCGCTCGCGCTTGTAATCGTAGCCGGGTTCGTAGTCGAGCGATCCAAAGATGGAAAGGATCTTCTGCTGTTTGCGCCGCTGGACGTACTCCTTGAGAGCGGCATTCACAGTTTCTCGTTTGGTCTTATGCCCACCCGCTTTTTGCGCTTCCGCGAGCAGGCGATCATCAATGGCGAGATTGGTCGGCAGGGTGCCTCCGGATGTGTAGTATACCACACATCTAAATGTGTAGAAGAAAGTGTAAAGCGGTCTTGGGGTGTTGCGGGCCGGTAAGTCTGCGTCTAGGATTCCCAGGTCCAATTGGCGAATTGTTCGCGGAGGGCGGTTTTCTTGAACTTGCCGACGGAGGTGCGGGGAATCGCATCGAGGAAGACGAAGGCATCGGGAAGCTGCCACTTCGCAAAGGATTTTGCCAGGAATTCGCGCAATTCTTCGGGCGTCACTTTGGCGCCGTCGTTCAGCACGATGGCGGCGAGGGGACGCTCCTGCCACTTGGGGTGCGGGATGCCGACGACCGCAGCTTCCTTCACGGCGGGATGTCCCATGAGCGTGTTTTCAAGATCCACGGAGCTGATCCATTCCCCGCCGGATTTCACCAGATCTTTCGCGCGATCCACGATTTTGACAATGCCTTCGGAATCGATGGTCGCTACGTCGCCGGTCTTGAACCAGCCGTCATCCGACCAGCGGTGGGCCTGGTCAGGTGCGTTGTAATAGCTGGCGGCGATCCAGGGCCCGCGAATCTCGAGCTCGCCGGGGGTTTTGCCGTCCCAGGGAGCTTCGACGCTTTTTTCTTCGGGACCACCTTCTGGATTGGCTGTACGCATCACGCGCAAATCCACAAATGGCGCGGGCCACCCCTGCTTGCCGCGCACCTCGTACTGCTTGTCCTCCGGCCAGTCGCGCATGTGCCGCTTGAGTTTGCCGAGCGTGGCCAGAGGAGTTGTCTCCGTCATGCCCCACAAGTGCAGGATGTGCAGATTGTGTTTATCCAGCGCGCGCATCAGCCGGACCGGCGGCGCCGTGCCGCCGCATGCGATACGCACCGGCCAGGAGAATTTCCAGCGTCCCGGGTTCTTCTCCAGCGCATAAAGCACGGCGAGCCACACCGTGGGCACGCCGCAAGCGCAGGTCACGTGCTCCTGTTCGAGCAGATCCAGGATGCTTTCCGCATCCACGTTGGGTCCCGGCAGGATGAGCCGCGAGCCGGTCATGACACAGGTGTAGGGGAGCCCCCAGGCATTGGCGTGGAACATCGGAGCGACCGGCAGAACGGTGTCGTCGTGGCTGATGGCAAAAGAATCCGCCATCGCTTCCGCGAAAGAATGCAGCACCAACGCGCGATGCGAATAGATCACCCCTTTTGAGAATCCCGTAGTGCCGGAGGTGAAGCACATGGCCGCGCCGTCGTTTTCATCCAGGTCGGGATAGCGAAAATCTTCGCTTGCTTGGGCAAGCAGATCTTCGTAATTCAGGAAGCCCTCCGGAACATTTCCACCGCCGTAGGGCACGACGATGACGCGTTCGAACGGCGCACTCTCGCGAAATTTTTCGTAGGTTGGCAGGAGCACGTCATCGACAAGCAAAAAGCGGTCGCCGGCATGTTTCGCGATTGCGGCAATCTCATGCGGGTGAAGCCGCAGATTCAGGGTATGCAGGATTCCGCCAGCGGAGGGCACGCCGAAAAAGGCTTCGAGGTGGCCGATGTGGTTCCACATCATGGAAGCGACGCGATCGCCCGGCCGCAAGCCGAGTTTTGTCAACGCGGAGGCGAGCCGGCGAGCCCGGCGGTAAAAATCGCCGTAGTTCGTGCGCACGATGGAGCCGTCAGGACGCCGCGAGACGATCTCCACCCGCCCAAACAGTTTTCCAGCGCGCTCCAGCATCGCCGGAAGCGTCAGCGGATAATCCATCATCGTGCCGCGCATCGTGGCCTCTCCGGGATTAAACAGGCGGCATCCTACCACCAATACTTGAACCGGATTAAGACAATCGCGCCCCGCAGAAGGCGCCCGAACGATGCGGGTTGGCCGAACTCTTTGGGGTTGCAAAAGAGGTTAATTTTCGAGACCATGCAACAGACCGCTGAAGTGTCAGTCCCGCGTCTGCGGCGGCTCTGTTCGCCTGGCCGCCCGTGTACGTCTCCTGCCTCTTCGGCGCGCTCCGTGACTCGCAAGTGGGTGCCGGGGAGAAGGAGTGGGCTGGTGAAGAAGCTCTATATCGGTAATCTTCCGTTTTCCGCGACGGAGGAGCAGCTTAACGAGTGGTTCTCGCAGGTTGGTGTAACTCCCTCGGCTGTGAATCTGATCCGCGACCGTTTCACGGGTCAGTCGCGCGGCTTCGCCTTCGTGGAAGTCACCAACGACGAAGACGCCGACAAGGCCGTAAACTCGCTCAACGGACAGAATTTCGGCGGGCGAAACCTGGTGGTGAACGAAGCGCGGCCGCAAGCCGAGCGTGGCGGCGGTGGTGGCGGGCGCGGCGGCGGATATGGCGGTGGACGAGGTGGTGGCGGCGGTGGACGAGGTGGTGGCGGTGGACGCGGCGGAGATCGCGGCGACCGCGGCAACCGATGGTAATCCTTCCGGATTGTTGCTGGCGGCGCTCACACCGAACAGGCGTCGCATTACTTCTCCGTAAAAAGTTTTAAGCGGTAGCTACGTGCGTTGGCCGTCCCGGCCGGGCCGGGATCTCCGACGTCCCGGCTGGTCGAGCGACAGGCTGTGTCTGCTCGACTCGCCCTTCCGTGTATCGAAAGCGTTCCACCGTCACATTTCGCAAACCGCGCTCTACCAGTTCTGCGACACCGAGTTGCCCCTCAGCAAGGTCCAATTCTTTCGGCGTGGCAAAGAGTGCGGGCGACTTGGGTTGAAACACAGGGCAGCAATCGTGAAATGGCTCGGCGGAAAGGTCGTGCGTGCCGATGCGCCGTGCAATTTCCTGGATATCGAGTTTGTCATCGCCGATCAGCGGACGATAGAGGGGCAGCCCGGCGATCGAGCCGACTGCCTGCAAATTGTGCGCGGTCTGCGAAGCCACTTGCCCGAGGCTATCACCGGTGATCAGGCCCCTGGCGCGCTCGCGCAGGGCGATACGTTCCGCGATGCGCAGCATTAAACGGCGATAGAGCAAGGTGCGGTAAGTTTCCGGGCCGCTGCGGACGATTTCTCTTTGCAGAGGTTCGAAGGGCACGAGATACAGTTTTGCCGTGAATTGCCAGGGCACGAGGCGCTTCACGAGTTCGCGCGCGACATGCACCGACGATTCGCCCGCGGCGCCGCCGCCTCCCCAAAAATGCACGAAAGTCAAATGCGCGCCGCGCTTCATCATCTTGTACGCGGCGACGGCGGAATCGAATCCCCCGGAGAGAAGGCACACAAGTTTGCCCGCCGTATTGGGAGGCAGGCCGCCGGCGCCGGGGACGCGCCGCGCATAAAGCAGAATGGGGCCGCGGGTGATTTCAATGCGACACGTCAGCTCGGGATGTTTCAGGTCCACACGCACATGGCGGCCCGCGGCTTGCAGTTCGTCGAAGAGAAATCCACCGACCTCGCGCTCCAATTCCATGACGTTGAGCGGGAAGCGTTTGTCGTTGCGCCTGGCGCGCACGGCGAACGTCGAAAAGGACTCACTGCGAATTTCCTCCCACGCCATGCCGCAGATTTCTTTTACGGGATCGCTGCCGGGATACGCGCGCCGATCGATGACACGGGCCACACCGAGATTGGCGATTCCTGAAACGCGCGAGAGACGCTCTAGGGCTTCTTTCGTCTGCGCAGCGTCCGCGAGCTCGATGATGTAGCGGTCGCCGGGCTGAGTGATGCGATTGAGGGACACGCCCTCGAGAGCGCGGCGCATGGCTTCGCGCAACTTGTGCAGGAAAAACTTGCGGTTTCCCTGCTTGAGCCACAGCTCGTGATAGTGGACGACGATGTGCGCGGGCGCCATGACTTCTCTCTGGCCAGAAGGGCCGGATGCGCGTAGTATACAGCCGCTCGCGGCCCTCCCCCACCCTGGGGAGGCGGGGCAGCGGTTGGGTCCCCGGCCAGCGCTCGCTCCAGAAACAAATCAGCCCGTAACGGGTTTGAAACATTAGATGAGGAAAATAGCTTGCGGGGCAAATTGTGAAGTATATGAATAGCTCGACCGTTGACTGGTTGCAGAGGCGGCCTGGTGAAACAGCGGCAAAGCACCGGGTGAACCTTCCTGGCTCAGCCCGCATCCAATTGGTTGAACGAGACGCAGGAAGAAAGTTGACTCCCGGCCGTACCGGGGATGCGATTCGAAAATGACGACTTGGCACAAACGCGATTGGCAGCAGTTTTACGAGCTGGCGCGGCGCCCCTGGCAGCGCCACCGCCCGCCGCGGCCTGTGTATCCGACGGGTCTGAATCGCGTGCTGCCCGCCGCGGGGTTCAGTCTTTCCGAGCTTGATGACGCCGGCGTGGATCTGGATCTCGCAGAGCGCCTGGGGCTGCCGGTCGATGCGGGGCGCATCGGCGCATACGGTCCCAATGTCACCGTCCTGCGCGACTTCGTGCGCTCTTCCCGCCAGCCTCTCTAGTTTTTCCTACCCGAGGCAGTAAGATGGCTCCGCTTGTATTCTTGTGGAGACGTGCCCATGAAGCGACTCCTGATGCTCGCGATTGTTCTATTTGTTGCTCATACCACCCCCTCGTCGCCGGAGTATTCCATTGAGGCCATACGTCTGGCGGATTCTCCGGGAGACTTGGTATCCGAGATGGTGATTGGTGCCCCGAAAGACGAGAAGGTTGATTCGATTTATGCGATGTGGCTGATTCGCGGCGGCGGCCGCAACATTCTTTTCGACAGTGGTTTTCACCGTGAGCGATGGTTCAAAGAATGGACCATCGTGAATTACTTGAGGCCCGACGATGCAGTGAAGCTTGCGGGCGTAAAGCCGGAAGAAGTGACAGACGTCGTCATCAGCCACGCACACTGGGACCACATGGGCGGCATCGATCTTTTTCCAAAGGCGACGGTGTGGATTCAGAAGGAAGAGTTTCGCTACTACACGGGCGATGCCTGGCAGCCAGGAGGGCAACACGGCGGCATCGACCCCGAAGACGCCGCGGAGCTGGTTCGCTTGAATACAGAAGGACGTTTGCGCCTCGTTGATGGCGATAACGTGGAAATCTTTCCCGGCATCCGCGCCTATACGGGAGGACGCCACACTTACGCGTCGCAATATCTCCGGGTTGAGGGCAATCCCCCATTTGTGCTGGCGTCCGATAATTGCTATCTCTACCGAAACCTCGCGGAACACAAGGCCAGCGACACTTTTTCCAAAGCGGATTATCCCGCGAATATCAAGAATCAGGAACGCATGATCCAACTGGCGGGCTCGCCCGATCGCGTAATTCCAGGCCACGACGCCCTGCAATTTCAACGCTTCCCGACGGAAGGCCGCGTGGCGCGGATCCGTTAGCGTTTTTGCCTCGGTGGGCCGCCTAAGGCTTCTGCTGTCCGGAGTCGGCAGTTTTAATTGCGACCAAGTTGACGGATTTCGATTCGCCTTCCTGGAGTTTTACTTCTTCGCCTTTTGATTCGAAGGGCTTCAGGAATTCCGGGTCTTGCCACGCGCCATTTTCCACCTGGTCCCAACTGAAGAGTTTGTAGTCCCCCGGCTGGATCCCGCGCAGCTCAAAGTGACCGTATTGGTCGGTCGTCGTTTCTTTATACATTTGCGTTTGGCCTCGGTGCGCTTGCTCCGGCACGAGCACCGCCCAAACTCCCGCGAGCGGCAGGCCATCGGCGTCGGTGACCGTTCCTTGCACGCGGGCACCGCGTGAGCTGAGCGTCACTTCGAGTGATGCATCGGTGCCCCGCTGCACGGCGAAGCCGTCGTAGAGCGCGTCCGCCATGCCATAACGAATGGCTTTGATATAGCAATCCTTGGACATGCCGTTGACGGAGAGATGATAAGCGTCTTCGGAAATATCTTTCAGGATGAATGCGCCATTCGGAGCCACTCTTGCAGCACTTCCGAAGTCCATGATCTGTTCCGGGGAGTATGGCGAGACGCTCAGTTCGTCGCCTTCGAGACCCGGCTTCCCGTCCCAGATCACGCGACCGTTGATGGTCGTTCCCGGCGCGATTGTCACCGTGATTCCCTCCACGTCCGCGTTGCCAACTTCAATGTTCTGTTTCGCCACGTACGACTTTCCTTCATCGAACCAGTAAGCCGAAAGAGTGTAGGACCCCGGCAGAATGTCTTTGAGCACGAACGAGCCATCTTTGTCTAGAACTGCGGTTTCAAAATTGAAAATGGACCCTGCCACCTGGTTGCTCCGCGGCAGCATCATGATGGAGACATCCCTGCCCGTACGATGCGTGATCGTGTTGTAGATTCGGCCGCGAACTTTGTAGGCCGCGAGGCGCTGCAACTGTATGTCGACGGAAGGGATTTCATCGCCGGGTTTCACCGTGATCGTCGCGGCCTTGGCCGGGTCCGGAGATCCCGGGTAGTACGTGGGCACGTATCCCTGAGCGGAGCTTTCTTCCACGGGTGCGGGTTCCTCCGTGTCCTCATTACCACTTACCATTTGATTCTTGGTGGAGTACGTGGCGCTCACAAAATAACGTCCCGGACGCAGCCCGAAGAGCCGGTATTCCCCCAGATCGTTCGTTGTTTCCTGGGCATCGGGCGAAAGCTTGCGCTTTCCTTCCGTATAGATTTCGCGGAGCGCGGTGACGCGTACCCAGGGCATTGCATCGCCGTCTTCGTTCCGAATGCGCCCGGCGATGACCGCCCAGGGAATCAGGCGAAAGAGCAAGTCGTTTACCTGTTGGCCCGGTGCAAGTGTAAGAATCGAACCCGGATCATTCGGTGTTTTCTGGCCGTACTCCTGGTCTGCAAAACCGTTGCGAGTTACCGTGAGTCGATAGTGCCCTGGCTCCACGTTTTTCAATGTGAAGCGACCGTCTGCATCCGTGGTGGCGGCGTAGGCATGGGTTTGGTCTTCCGCGCTGCTTAACCTCACGATCGCAGATTTGAGTGGCACGCTTCCGTCGAGCTTTACGACCATTCCGGAGACAGTGCAGGTCTCGTGTTTTGGCTTGTTGGCGGAGTCTTGCGAGCGTCCCTGGCCCGATGCGAATGATGCGAGGAAAACAGCGATTAACGCGCATAGGATCGTTTTCTTCCCGGTACAACTACGGGAAGAGTTTGCGTCCTCAGACGTTTGCAAATCATCCATGGCTCGCGCGCTCCCCGAAGGCTCCCAGTTTGGCACTTCCCACGGCGTATTGTGTACGTCTAACAAGGTGTTTGACGCTGGAATCGAATCTAGGGCTTGTACTTTAGTTGCCCGAGGAGAAATCGCGTGGTGCGGAACACACTTTATGCACCGTTTGCAGGCGCCGTTATGGCGCTTTGACTTCTCGGCGGTGCGCTGCAAGGAAGACCGGCGCCCCAAGAAAAGGCAGCGCAAACTGATGAACACCACCAGGGCGTGGCCGAACGCGGCGACCACGTCATGGGATTTTCGCACGACAAGACGGCGCATCACTTCCGGCTTTTTGCAGATGGCGGCGCAATCGAAGCCCAAGCCATCGATGCGCAAGATACCGCAAGCCGCGATGCTATCCGCTCCCACTTCGCACACATTGCCAAAATGTTTGCCTCGGGAGATTTCTCAGCACCGATGCTGATTCACACGCAGAATCCACCGGGAACGGCAGAAATGAAGCGGCTGCGCGACGCAATTCAGTACAAGCTGGAGAATACCGAGCAAGGCGCCCGCATCCGGATCACCACCAAAAATTCGGATGCAATTCAAGCGGTGCACGCGTTCCTGCGCTTCCAGATCGCGGACCACCAAACGGGTGATCCAACGGAAGTTTCCAAATAGCGCGCATTTTCCCCGCAGGTGTTTGTGCGCCGACGCGGAACCACGTAAAATGAGGGTTTCGAGCGCATCCTCATGGCCACACCTTTCAACATCATCTCCAATCCGCCGGCGATGCCGGTGTCCCCGCCGAATCCACATCCGCGGCCGGACTGGCTGCGCGTGAAGTTTTTCGGCGGCGAGCGCTACCAGGATTTGAAACGCATCATGCGCACGCTGGATTTGCACACCGTCTGCGAAAGCGCGCGCTGTCCCAATATGGGTGAATGCTGGGAACACGGCACGGCCACGTTCATGATTCTCGGCGATATCTGTACACGTGCCTGCGGCTTTTGCGCGGTGCCGTCCGGTAAGCCCGCTGGCCCGCCGGATGAGGATGAACCTTACCGGGTCGCCGAAGCCGTCGCGCGGATGGGTTTGCGCTACGCAGTGGTCACTTCGGTGAACCGCGATGATCAGTCCGACGGGGGCGCGCACATCTTCGCGCGCACGATCGAAGAGATTCGCCGGCGCGTGCCCGGCTGCAAAGTAGAAGTCCTGATCCCCGATTTTCGCGGCGACTGGAATGCCCTGGACGTCGTCCTCGCAACCCGCCCCGACGTTTTAAACCACAATACAGAGACGGTACCGCGCCTTTATCGCCAGGTGCGCAAAGGCGCGGTTTACGAACGCTCGCTGGAATTGCTCCGCCGTTCGAAAGAAGCGCATCCGGAAGTGCCCACGAAGACCGGCCTGATGCTGGGTCTCGGCGAGGAAAAAGACGAAGTTCTCGCCACTTTGAAGGATCTCGCCGCCCAGGGCGCCGACCTTCTTACCCTCGGCCAATATCTCCAGCCGACGCGCGAGCATCTACCCATTGTTCGCTACGTCCATCCCGATGAATTCGCCGAATACAAGATTCTTGGCGAAGCCATGGGCTTCAAGCACGTGGAAGCCGGCCCGCTGGTGCGCTCCTCCTACCACGCCTTCGAACAGACCGAATCGGCAATCCGTTAGAACGGGCATTTCTGCCCGTCTTTTTCAGTAACAAACTGAAAATTGATTTGAAACACCGGGGAGGGTCGAATTACGGCTTGATCCGCGGGCTCAGAATCAACAACGCCAGTCCCGCGATTACCATGGCTGCGGAAGCAGCCATCGGAATTTGCGCCGTCTTTTCTTCATCAACTGTCGCCTGGATCGGCCCGAGCTTGGCCAATTCTTCGCGCTTGTGATAGTTGAAGGACGGGTGCAGCAAGCCAACGGTTCCCGCCAGGAGGAAAATGATCCCGAGGATGATGAGGAGGCGCTTCACGTCCATCACCATATCACACGTGGAAGCGAGGAATCGTCTGGAACGTGGATACACCCCTGTGCCGAATTGGCGCGGGGAGTTTTGCACTAACTGGGAAGAAAAAACTAGCGGGCGGCGGCAGCTGCGGCAGCGGCTTTCTTGGCAGCCTTGGCGGCAGTCGAGGCCTTGCGGCGGCGCTTGGTCTTAGGCGGCGTGGCCGGGGCTTCGCCGATGAGTTCCGCGGTCATGATGCTCGTGACAAACAACTTGGGGCCGTGGTCGTCAAAATCAACCGCAGTGCGCTCCATATCCGAAGCGGTGACAACGCCCAAGCCGTACACTTCGTGCTTGATGGTCTGCCCTTCCTGCATGACTTGCACAACATCCTCCTTGACCACTTGCTTTGCCGGTCTCTAAATCCTTGTTCGAAACTCTTAGTGAGCGCGGTACGGACCGGTCGGACCGCCCGAATCACAGGCTACGCAGCCGTAACGTTCTCTGCCTGAAGGCCCTTAGGACCCTTCTTCACTTCGAATTCAACAGCTTGGCCCTCGTTCAGCGACTTGTAGCCATCCATCTGAATCGCGGAGAAGTGCACAAAAACATCTTCCCCGGTCTGGCGCTGGATGAAACCAAAGCCCTTCGAAGCATTGAACCACTTGACCGTTCCTTGTTCCTTCACTTCCACTACCTCAATATTGAAATTGCTTTGTTCCTCTTGGTCCGTTTGTCGGTGACTGCAAAGCGGCTAACGCCCTTGATCTCCCAAGCGCCGCAACATCCCGCAGCCCACAAAAAAAGCTGCAAGTTCTGTCCTTGCAGCCCCGAACGAGCCAAAAGGTAATACAAGAGCAACAAACGCTGGAGAAATGGTAGCACAATATGGGCACTTTGTCCACATTGCTCTGGGATCGCAGAGGGCTTTGTGGAGTACTGTAACTCTATGTGAATGCAGTATTTACGTGGATTGATCGTGACGAGGAAGGTTGGAATCTGGCGCGAAAGTTCCTTACTCCAAAGACTCCGGTTGCAGGCCCACTTGGCCCTCCCCGGCGGCTTTCTTTGCCCAGTACTTGTGCACCCAGGCTTCCCAGCTCTTCCCGGCGGCGGCGTCGCGTCCTGTGAATGCCAATGCCCGTATGTCGGCATAGGCAATCTTCTGTCGCTGATTTGAATCCTTGAGAAGAATCCGGGCGAAAGACGTTTCGAGCGTGGGGCCAGGGACACGATCGAAGACATAACCTTCGGCTTTTGAGCCATTTTTGAGTGTGACGGTGATATCGCCGCGGTAGTCGAACGCTTTTTCCAGCGCGACGCGCAACTCTTCCTCGGTAGCCAGCTCGGGGATCCAACCCTGCACGCTCTCGCGCTGCGTTCCCGGCGCGACTTCCAGATCGTCGGGATTCAGAGGTGATCCTTCCGTGTGGCTCGGGCGGTCAGCGTGCCGGGGACCACTCACGCGCGCGTTTCCTCCATCTGCGTCTTCTCGGGGACGATCTGAACAAGCGGGTTGTAGGAATGAACCGGTTTGACGGGCTCATTCAAAAGCTCAAGTGCATCGGGGTCCGCGTAGGCCGTCGTGAGACCGGCCTTGACCGTCGCCCACAAGCCGCGCAGCCCGCTGAAGGTGTGATCCACCGCGGAAGCCTCGTAACCACTGTGCACCATGCAGTTGGCGCATTTTGGATTGCCGGACTCCGTGCCGTAATTCTGCCACTCGGTGGCTTCCAGCAGCTCCTGGAAGGAATCAGCATAGCCGTCCTGGAGCAGGTAGCAAGGTTTTTGCCAGCCGAAGATGTTGTACGTCGGCATGCCCCAGGGCGTGCAGGCATACGTTTTTTTGCCCATCAGGAATTCGAGGAATAGCGGCGACTGATTGAATTGCCAGCTCTTCTTGCGGTTCGAGAGGATGGCGCGGAACAGCCGCCGCGTGCGCGCCCGCCCCAGGAAGTGCTTTTGATCCGGCGCTTTATCATACGAATAGCCTGGCGAGAGCATCATGCCCTCGACGCCGAGCTCCATCATCTCGTCGAAAAATGCGCGCACGCTCTTCGGATCGGCGCCGTCGAAAAGCGTTGTGTTGGTGGTCACGCGGAAGCCGCGCTTCAGCGCTTCGCGAATGCCTTCGATGGCCAAATCGTAGCCGCCGTCGCGGCAAACGGAAAAATCGTGATGCTCGCGCTGGCCGTCCATATGCACGGAAAAAGTCAGGTACTTGCTGGGCTTGAAGAGGTCGAGCTTTTCCTTCAGCAACAGCGCGTTGGTGCACAGGTAGATGTACTTCTTCCGCGCGACCAGCCCTTCCACGATTTTGTCGATCTGCGAATGCATCAGAGGCTCGCCGCCGGGGATGGAGACCATTGGCGTGCCGCATTCCTCCACGGCGCTGAAGCACTCTTCGGGCGTCAATTCTTTCTTCAGGATGTGGGCGGGATACTGGATCTTGCCGCAGCCGGCGCACGCCAGGTTGCAGCGGAAAAGCGGCTCGAGCATCAACACAAAGGGATAACGTTTGCGCCCTTTGAGCTTCTGCTTGAGGACGTACGTTGCGACTGTCCACGCCTGTGAAATAGGTACCGGCATTCGTCCCCTGCGGCTATCGGAGGTGGATTGGCAAAACTCCCCCGTTAGTATTGTAGCTGAGTTTACCCTTTTTCGCCGCGTAAGCTTTTCGTGAGATGCGTGGATGTGTTCCTGGGTGGCATGGGAGGTGCACTTCGCCACCAGTAGCGCCAGTCTTTAGCCTGGCATCTTCGGCGCCAGGATCTTCAAGACAGATGCCGCCCTCAAGGGCAGCGCTACAAAGGCGTAGAATCAAGCCTGTTTCGAAGCGCGAGAATTTGTAATAGCCATGCCGCGAGAAAGTCTCCTATCCCTGTTCGCTGAGTTCGAACGTTACTCCCGGGATATCGCTGTCGTACAGCGGCGCGGCTACCGCCGTGAATCCTGGACATACGAGAAACTAACCAAAACCGCGGTCGCTTGCGCTCTTGAGCTGAAGCAGCGCGGCGTTCGGACCGGGGACCGTGTCCTCCTCTGGGGGCCAAACAGCGCGGAATGGGTGGCGGCCTTCTGGGGCTGCCTGCTGCGCGGAGCCGTCGCGGTGCCGATGGATGATGGGGCTACTCCGGAATTCGCCGCGCGAGTCGCACGCGATGTGGCAGCGAAACTTATCCTCCAGTCGCGCGAAAAGCCTCCACTCGATCCCGCTATTCCCAGGCTTGTCATGGAGGATTTGGCTGACACACTCATCGGTTCTCGGGTAGTCGCAACACACCAGGCTCCCGGCGAGGCTCCCAAGGCCTTTTATGAATGTCTCGCGGATGAACCGCTAACGCGCCGGCATGTTGCACAAATTCTTTTTACGTCCGGAACCACGGCCGAGCCGCGTGGCGTTGTTCTCACGCACGGAAATTTTCTCGCCAACCTCGAGCCGCTCGAGCGCGGCATCGAACCCTATCGCAAGTACGAGCGCTGGTTCCATCCATTGCGATTTGTTTCGCTCGTGCCGCTCAGCCACGTCTTCGGGCAATTCATGGCACTGTTTGTGCCGCTGCTGCTGGGGGCGGCGGTGGTTTTTGAAGCGTCGGCAAATCCTGCGGAAATCATTCGCACGATCAAGCGCGAGCGCGCCACGGCGCTTATCGCCGTTCCGCGCATGCTCGATGTTTTGCGCGGCGGCATCACTCGTGACTTCGAAGCTCATGGACAAGTTGAGTGGTTTGTGCGCGCGTGCTCTTCGGCCAAGAGAGAGAAATTTCTCCGCCGCGCCTGGCGTTTTCGGCGCATTCACCGCCGTTTCGGACGGAAATTTTGGGCGTTCATTTCCGGCGGCGCTGCGCTTTCCGGCGAGACGGAGGAATTCTTCAAGCGCGTGGGCTACGCGGTTGTGCAGGGTTACGGAATGACGGAGACGGCGTCGCTCATCAGCCTCAATCACCCATTTCGCGCGACGCAGGGCTCCATCGGCAAGATTCTCCCCGGTCGCGAATTCCGCCTCGCGGAGGACGGAGAAATTCTTGTGCGCGGAGAAAATGTGTCCACGGGCTATTGGGAAAGGGGCGCGCTCCGGCAAGGAGCGCCGGAAGAGGGCGGCTGGCTGCGAACCGGCGATATCGGCGAACTCGACGCGGAGGGCAATCTACGCTTTCGCGGCCGCAAGAAAAACGTCATCGTCACGCCCGCGGGATTGAATATTTATCCCGAAGACCTGGAAGCCGCGCTCCGCAAACAACCGGCCGTGCGCGATTGCGTGGTTGTGCCGTTCGAACGCGGAGGAAACGCCGAGCCATGCGCGGTGCTGCTGGTGAAGGAGGCAGAGAAGGAGAGCGCCGATGCGCTGGTTGCACGAGCTAACGCTTCTTTGGCCGAGTTTCAGCGCATGCAACGATGGGTATTGTGGCCCGAGCCGGATTTTCCCCGCACCCCAACGGGTAAACCGCGGCTGAATCTCATAGCAGTGCGAGCCGCTGAACTGCTGGGCGGGATCGCTTCGTCTGAAGCGAAGGAGACCGCACTCGAAGAGTTCCTCGAAAAATTATCGATACCAAACCTTGCCGCGAATCATCTGGAACGCACGGTGAATCTCTCCTCGCTGGATCGCGTCGAGCTCATGAGCGCGCTCGAACAGCGGTTTCAGCTGGAGCTGGACGAAACGTCTTTTGCGAACAGCAGAACGGTCGCCGACATCAAGCAGCTTTTGCAGGAGCCGTCGGCCCGCCGCAACGAATACATCTACCCCCGCTGGACGCAGCGCGCGCCGGTGCGCTGGCTGAGGCTTGCGGTGTACTACACGCTGGTGTGGCCTGCAACGCAGATTCTCGCCCACCCGAAAATCGTCGGCCGCGAAAATCTACGCGGGGTACGCGGACCCGTGCTCATTATTTCGAATCACATCACGCGCCGCGCCGACATTGGGTTGATCCTCTCGGCTCTGCCCCTGCGTTTTCGTCATCGCCTCGCTACAGCCATGGGTGGCGAGACGCTGCAGAACATGCGCCGCCCTCCGCGCGATTGGTTTTTCCCCAGGCGCTGGGCCTATCAATTGGGCTATCGGCTCGTGACCGCACTATTCAACGTTTTTCCGTTGCCGCAACATTCCGGCTTCCGGGAAAGTTTTCGTTTTGCCGGCGAGTCTGCGGACCGCGGCTACAGCGTCCTCGTTTTTCCGGAGGGCGAAGTGAACAACTCCGAGACTGACGAGATGGCAGCTTTTCAAAGCGGTATAGGCCTGTTAGCGGCGAATCTGCGCATTCCCATCCTGCCGATGCGCCTCGACGGCGTCTGGCAGATGAAGAGCGAACGCCGCCGCCTCGCCCATTTCGGCGAAATCACAGTGCGCATCGGCGCGCTCGTGATATTTCCGCCCGGCACTCCCACTGACGAAATCACCCGCAGACTGGAATCGCTTGTCCGAGCCCTATAGGAACGTCCGACGCCGCGTGCTGCGCCCCTGCGGATGAACCGTCATAATGTTTCCGTGTTCTCGCGGGGTGCGCGCAACTCTTTCCGCATGAAAATCGTCGCTTGCGGATTTTCGTTATAGCGCGCGCAGCGTTCGTAGCCTTGCTGCTCATAAAAGCGGATGGCTGAAGTCATGTTTCCCGCCGTGTCCAGATACAACCATTGGTAGCCAAAATTTCTGGCATAAGTCTCAAGCGCGTCGTGCAAAGCTACAGCAATTCCCCGGCCGCGATATTCAGGCGGGACGTACAAGCGCTTCACCTCGCCGCTATCGGTAAATTGCGGCATCACGCGAAGCGCGATGCATCCGATGACCTTTTCTTCAAGGCGAGCCAGCCAGATTCCCGCCCCGTCCGCAAAATACAACTGAGAAAACGCTTCTCGCGTATCGCGCGCCACCACGCTCATGGCTTCGTAATATTCCTCGACGATGGCATACGCAGTGTCGATCTCACTTCGCGTCGCTCGTGGTATTTCGAAATCGCGCATTACGGGTTGCAGGGCAGCCCCTCTTCATTACAATTTTGTTGTGATTGCGGTCCATGGACAGCGCCATTTTGGCCAGAAGCTCCTGCCGAAACTGACAAATTGGCCTCGAAAGCCCCCATTTGGAATCTGTGGCAAAATAGAAGTTTGTTGGACTGACGCCATGGCAAACCGGACAACCCTGGAAGCAGAGCGCCCCGCGAAATCTGCAAAAGCGCCCAAGAAAACCGCGGCAACGGATCAGGAGCGCGAACGAGTGTTTGACGCCTTTCGCCGTTGGGGCTATTACGAGGCGACACTCGATCCCCTCGGCTTTTTCGAACCACTCAAGCGCTCAGAGCTTGCGAGATTCTCCGGAGAGACCGCCGCTGAAGCCCGCCGCGTCTATTGCGGCACGATCGGCGCGGAATTCATGCACTTGCCAGAGCCCGAAAGACGCCAGTGGATCGCCGAGCGACTGGAAAGACCGCCGGTCGAGGTCGACCAGGGGAAAATTCTCGAGCGCCTGATTCGCGCCGACCTGTTCGAACAAGTCCTCCAGGTGCGCTACCTCGGCACGAAGCGTTTTTCGCTCGAGGGCGTCACCGCGCTGATTCCGCTTCTCGACGCGATTCTAGATACGGCCGGCGAGCACGGCGCGATCGAATCGGTCGTGGCCATGAGCCATCGCGGCCGCCTGAACGTGATGGTTCACACGGCATGCAAGACGCCGCACGAAGTCGTCGCCGGCTTTGAAGACGTCGACCCGCGCAGCGTACTGGGTGCCGGCGACGTGAAATACCACGTCGGCGCGACCGGCACCTACGTCACCACGGCGGGCAAGGAGATCGGCATCCACCTTGTCTCGAATCCCAGTCATCTCGAGGCAGTTGATCCCGTCGCGATGGGACGCGCGCGGGCCAAGCAGACGCGTTACGGCGCCGGAAGTCAGAATCAGGTCGTCCCCATCGTCATGCACGGCGACGCGGCTTTTGCCGGCCAGGGAATCTGGGCGGAGACACTCAATCTAGCCGACCTCAAGGCCTACACGGTCGGCGGCACCATTCACATCATCGTGAACAACCTGATCGGGTTTACCACGCGGCCCACGCAGGAACATTCCTCGCGTTTTGCTTCGGATATTTCCAAGCGCCAGTCCGTCCCGGTTTTCCACGTCAATGCGGAAGATCCCGACGCTGTCGTGCGCATCGGCCATCTTGCCGCGGAATATCGGGCGAAATTCGGCGGCGAGGTCGTAGTGGACATCATCGGGTACCGCCGCCACGGCCACAGCGAAGTTGACGACCCCACGATCACGCAGCCGCGGCTCTACGAAAGCATCAAGAATCATCCCTCGCTCTGGAAGATTTACGCGGAAAGCACGGGAATCGACACCCGGCAGACGGTCGAAACGGTTCGCAGGGAATACGAAGAAGAACAGAGCAAGGCGCGCCAGATCACAAAGATTCCGCACTTGCGAACCCTGCCGAACTACTGGGCGGCCTACCATCGCGGGCGCTACAACGCTTCCTATGAAGTGGACACCGGCTTGTCGCGCGAAAAGCTCGAGGAAATCAGCGACGGCCTTGTTCGCGTGCCGGCGGGTTTTCACGTGCATCCGAAAATCGTGAAACTGCTGGAGCAGCGCGCCGAAATGGGCCACGGCAAGCGCGCTGTTGATTACGGCTTTGCCGAAGTGCTGGCGTTCGGGTCGCTACTCCTCGAAGGCAATCCCGTCCGGCTCAGCGGGCAAGATACGGAGCGCGGCACATTCAGCCAGCGTCACGCGGTGCTGGTGGACACGGAAACGGAAGTGGAGTATCTGCCGCTCGCGCACCTCGCCCCGGATCAGGCTTTCTGCGAAATTCACAATTCCTCGCTCTCCGAAGCCGGCTGCCTGGGCTTCGAGTACGGCTTCAGCCGCGACTACCCGGAAGCGCTCGTGCTTTGGGAAGCGCAGTTCGGCGACTTCGCCAACGGCGCGCAGGTCATCATCGACCAGTTCATCAGCGCCGGCGAAGATAAGTGGGATCTTCCCTCAGGCATCGTGCTGCTCCTGCCGCACGGCTTCGAAGGCCAGGGCCCCGAGCATTCCAGCGCGCGCCTTGAGCGCTTCATGCAGCTTGCCGCGGAAGACAACATGCAGATCTGCCAGCCTTCCACCGCAGGGCAGTATTTCCACATGCTGCGCCGCCAGGCGCGGCGCCCGTGGCGAAAGCCTCTGATCGTCTTCACTCCTAAGAGCATGCTGCGCCATCCCGACGCCAGTTCGAGCATCGAGGAGTTCATGCAGCCACGATTTCTCCCACTCCTGCCGGATCGTGAAGTACAAAACGCCAGCCGCATCCTGATCGCCAGCGGCAAAGTGGGCCATGAGCTGCGCAAGGAACGCCGCCGTCGCAAGGATTTCAGCACGGCGATACTTTTCCTCGACCAGCTTTATCCGCTCCCGCGCGCGGAGATTACCGCCGCGATCGAAGCGCATCCCCAGGCACGTGAGATCGTGTGGGTCCAGGAAGAGCCCGCCAACATGGGCGCGCTTTTTTACGTTTTGCCGCGGCTCGAGCGGCTGGCGCAGGAGAAGGGTTTGCAGGTACGCTCGGTGAAACGCTCAGCCAGCGCCAGTCCCGCGACCGGCTCCGCCAAAGCGCATGAACTCGAGCAGAAAACGCTGCTCACGCTGGCGTTCACCACCACGAGCGGGGACTAATCCGGGATTCTCACCCGGAAATCTCGAATCACCGTTAACATGCCATTCATCTTGCTGTAATTCTCGAGTCACCACCGGAACTCCCCAGGCTGAGACAATCAATCGTGTCACACGAAGGTCCGGGAAATCACAGTCTTCCCAAAAACTACCGCATTTCGCCGGTGTACGGTACACTGCCGCCAAGCCGGCGAGCGGAACGCACGGTCTGCATGAAACGTATCCTGATCATCGAAGACGACCGCGATATTGTCGAACTGGTTCGTTATAACCTCGCGAATGAAGGCTTTCAGGTCAGCGCCGCCTACGATGGCGGCACCGGCCTGAATACCCTCAAGAAAACGCCACCGGATCTCCTGCTTCTCGACCTCATGCTGCCGAAACTCTCCGGTCTGGACATTTGCCGGGAGATTCGGCGGGATGATTCGCTGAATCGCTTGCCTATCCTCATGCTTACGGCGCGCGGTGATGAAGCCGATCGCGTCGTCGGCCTGGAGATGGGCGCCGACGATTACGTCACCAAGCCGTTCAGCCCGCGCGAGCTGGTCGCGCGCGTCAAGGCGCTGCTCCGCCGCGCCGAGCCGCCCGTGGATTCCCCGCGTGTCATCGAAGTCGGCAAGCTGGCCATCGATCCGGCGTCGTACCGCGTGAGCCATTCCGGCAAACCCGTTCCGCTCAGCACGCTCGAATTCCGGCTGCTCTATTACCTTGCTTCGCGCCCGAACCGCGTCTTCACGCGGGATCAGCTCCTCGATGCCGTATGGGGCACGGACCGCTTTGTGACCCCGCGCAGCGTGGACGTTTACGTCCGCCGCCTGCGCGAAAAGATCGAAGCCGATCCGGAAAATCCCTCCCATTTGAAGACCGTCCGTGGCGCGGGGTATCTGTTCGAAACTCGTGCGGCCTAACCTTTTCTGGAAACTCGCGCTTACTTTTCTGGCGCTGCTCCTCGGCGTCCTGGTCGCTGTGGATTTCTTTGCCGAACGCGCGCTGCGCAGCGACTACGAGCGCACCGGATTCGATCAGCTCATCGCCATCGCGCGCGTCGCGCAGGCGCGTCCGCCGCAGTTGTCTCAATTCCCTCCCCAGCGCCCTGAGGATAGCGCCACTCTGCGCGCTTGGGTCGAGCAGATGGCGGCGAGCGGCGCGCGCGTAACGCTCATCACCAGAGACGGACTGGTCTTCGCAGATTCACAGTCCGACCCGCAGACCATGGAAAATCACGCTGGCCGCCCGGAAATTCGCGACGCCCTCGCGAATGGCGATGGCCGATCCATCCGTCACAGCGTCACCATCAATCGCGATCTGCTGTACTACGCCGTACGCCAGAACATTCCCGGGGGACCTCCGATCGTGCTGCGCTTTGCGCTACCCCTGCAAACCGTGGACGAAGTGCTCCGTTCGTTCCGCCGCAGCCTGTGGCTCGCCTCGTTCGTCATCTTGCTGCTCGCGGGCGCAGCCTCTTTGCTGGTCTCGCGAAGCTTCTCGGACCGTGTGAATCGCCTGAAAGAGTTTTCTCGCCGCGTGGCGGAAGGCGATTTTCGTCCGTTGCCTGCGGACAGTTCCGGGGATGCGCTCGAAGCGCTTGCGGCGTCGCTCAATCAAACAGCCGCCCGGCTCGACCGCACCATCCGCACGCTTACCGAAGAGCGCAATCTCTCTTCCGCAATTCTCGCAAGCATGCTGGAAGGCGTTGCGGTGGTGAACGCCTCGGAGCGCCTGCTCTTTGCGAACCAGAGTTTCGCGGAAATCCTGGAATTGGATGTTCCGCCACAATCCGGCCGCGCTCTTGTCGAAGTCGTGCGGCAAACCGAATTGATCGAGGCAGTACGCAAGGTTCTTGCCGGGGAGCCGCGGGTGGAAGCTGAGATCGTAACGGGCACGCTGCGGCAGCATTTCTTCGCCGCTACGGTGGCGGCGGTGCGCGCCGGCGATACCTCGGGCGCGGTCGTCGTGCTGCACGACATCACCGAACTGCGAAAGCTCGAGCGCGTCCGGCGCGATTTCATCGCCAACGTTTCCCACGAGTTCAAAACTCCTCTCACCGCCATTCAGGGCTTCGCGGAAACACTCATTACCGGGGCAGCCGACGATCCCCAGAACCGCAGCCGTTTCCTCGCTATCATTCTCGAGCACTCCCGCCGCCTGGCCCGGCTGACCGACGATCTGCTCAAACTTTCGAAAATGGACGCCGACCGTCTGGAGCTTGAAATTCGCCGGCTTAGCGTTTCGCAGCTCGTCGAAAGCTGCCTCGAAACCTCGCAGCATCGCGCCGCAGAAAAAGACATCCGTATCTCCGTCAATATTTCCTCTCACTTGCCCGAAATCGCCGGCGACCGCCGCCTGTTGGCCGAAGTCCTGCAAAATCTTTTGGACAACGCCACGCAGTACACCATGCCGGGCGGGCAGATCATGGTGAGCGCAGAAACCAACGACGTCGAAGTCATCTTCACTGTTTCCGACACCGGCATCGGCATACCGCAGGCCGATCAGCCGCGCATTTTCGAGCGGTTTTATCGCGTGGATGCCGCGCGTTCGCGCGAGGTCGGCGGCACCGGCCTGGGCCTGGCCATAGCCAAGCACCTTGTGGAAGTTCACGGCGGGCGCATCTGGGTCGACAGCGAAGTAGGACAGGGCTCGCAATTTCATTTCTCCGTTCCTCTGTTCGATTCCGAGCGCGCCATTTCCCGGCCCGCTGCCGGTGGCGGCGGCAACGCTGGTCGGCGATAGCGCTTCGCGTCCCTCCTCCGCTCAAACGCCCACTTTCCCCGCATATTCATCTGCGCGTGAACGCTCTGTAACTATCCGCATCCAAGATTTTGCTTCCGAGCGATGGTGTGCCATTCCGCTCCACGCTCCGAAAGGGGCCCTATGTCGAGTGCTGCAGGTCTTACCGATATCGTTCTTTATGACACGTTGGTGAACTACCTGGTATCCATGGCGCGCACGGTCGAATGCGCCATGAACCGCGCTTTGGACGCCATTGTGAGTCTCGAGAGCCCGCGCACCGCCGGACTTCCCGGAGAGGTATTTCTTCTCGAGCCGCGTATCAATGAAATGGAGATCGTCATTGATGAGCACGCCATCCGGCTGCTCCGCCGCGCTTCCTTCTCCGATGACGAGATGCGCCTCATTGTTGCCTCTTTGAAGATCACCAATGATCTCGAGCGCATTGGCGACCTCGCCGTGAATCTTGCCGAGCGCGTCATCTCCCTGCGAGAAATGGCGTCCACCGAGTTGCCGGAAGAATTGGCTCCCATGGCCGCCGCCGTGCGCGCCATGGTCAGCAAGAGTCTTGGAGCTTTGATTTTCCGGAATACCGAACTGGCCACGCAGGTTCTCGAAAGCGACGATGTCGTGGACCAATATCGTGACCGCATTTTCGAGAAGCTGCTTGACCGCATGATCAAACAAGCTGCACTGGTCAGTCCTGGCCTGCAATTTGTTCTGGCCACGCGCCATCTGGAGCGCATCGCCGACCATGCCACGAACATCGCCGAAGACATCATTTTCTGGGTCCGCGGCCTGGATGTCCGCCACGGCCGTGGTATCGCTGTGCAACCGGATCGTACTGGAGAAGGCGCGGACGCGGCCTTACAGGTTACGGAGAATTCACACAGCCTTGATGCGAATGTGACGCAGCCGTGTGACACTCCGCTCGCGTAGTCTTCTTCAATCCATGTCCTACCTGGGGACCGGTGCACCCCTGGCTCCGGTCCCCTTCTCCCCCTTCGTAGTTTTCATTGCTGGAAAATAGAGATGTGTCTCGGTGTGACAAAAAAGGGGCAGCTCCGTGAAGAGCTGCCCCTTTTCCGTCCCCGGGGAGGACGGAACCGCTGCGTCATCCGCGTCTATGGGATGTAGTAACGGAACGAAGTCCAAATCATGTTGTCGATAGCCTTTGGCGAAATGCCCACGGGCTGAGGTTTCGACGGGTCGGTATTGCTCCCGGACCAGGCGTTCTTGCTGAAGTAGGAGTATTGAATGCTCCAGCGCAATCCTCCCTTCGGGCCTTGGTACAACTTGTGCCAGAAGCCGATGCTGGCCTCGTAGATGTTTCGGACGTCGCCCGCGCACTTGCCTCCTGTGGAAGGCGTGAACGAGCCGGTTGGAGACTGCTCCACGCTGCATTGAGAGTTGTTGGCGAATGGCGAGCCATATCCGCCGATCCCATTGAGCGTGATTTTCGTCGCAGAGGTCGCGGGAATAGCCGTTGAGGTGGCCGTTGCGGGGATCGCGGGCGTGTTCGTGATGGTGATCGTTGTGTAACCCTGGTAAGCGGCGCGCCATGCGTATTCATCGCCGAAGTAGGCGTAAAGATCCAGCTTTGGACTCGGATGATACTCAAGTGCGACGAGTCCATGCGTGGTCCGGATTAATGCCTGTGTATCGTTAGGCCGGATCGTCAAATCGGAAAGCTGTGCCGAACCGTAACGGCCGATGCCATCTCCTGCGACAGCCTTGATGCCGAATTCGAGCTTCTTGGCCAAGAATGGGAAACGTGCGCTGGCGCCAAGACCGCCGCCCGTGTGCGTGTCGTTGAAGGCCCCGACAGCGCTTGGTGTGGTCGTGCCGTCCACAGAGCAGGGGACCACCGTCGGTGTGGGTGGTGCAGGAAGATTCTTCGCGGTTGTGCCCACCACACCGCACGGGAAAATCCGGTTGCGGAAAGTACTCACGATTCCAAAAAGCTCGTAGTGGCCATATCCGGGATCGGCAGCAGCCTTAAAGATAAAGTCCGGTGCCTTGTTGAGGGTATTCCCCGTCGCGTCGAATGCGTTCAACAGACCGCCGCCAGCTCCTGGAGCGTTGATAAAGAAGTTTTGAGAAGTAGTTATCACGCCGGTCGCGGCGGTGCTTGTAAAGGAGTTGAACCCGCGGCCGCCAAGCGTCGCCTGTGGCCCCTCGATGGCGAAGGCAAGGGCAAATTTGCCATTGAAGTCTTGGGCCACCCGGAAGCCGTATTGCCGCGCCCAGGTATAGCCGACGCTATATTGTGGATCGACCGTAAGCGGTATCGCCTCTCCGCGGTTTTGGATTCCCTTTCTGTTTTCCGTCGCCAAGGTCCACATTTGACCGGCCGTAACGCTAAACCCATTGTCAAATCCGAGTTGTCCCCAAATCTGCCGCTGGCGCATCACGTAGCTGTTACTCTGGCGGTTGTTGGAGGTTACGCCGGTACCGAGCCAGTCCGCCTCATAGTAACCCGTCAACTTGGCGCTGCCGATCTTGCCCTCTCCGAGCAGACTTAAACGACTCTGGCGAGCCGTGAAGTTGTTTTCGGAGACTCTGCTCAGCGAGTTGGTTGAATACGGGATACCCGTAAACGGGGTGTTGATGTCTCCGCTGACCGCATGCGTGCGGAAAACCGACGCCGCCTCGACGAATCCGCCTGGCGTGATGGTGATGCCCTTGTAGCGGATTGAGGCAGGACTCTCTTCCGTGGCCTTGCTGACCTCGGCCTGTTCCGCCGCTACGGTGGTCTTGAGGGCTTCGTCGCTGGCCTTCAAGCTTGTGACGGCCGCGTGGAGCGATTCCGCAGTCGATCTCACCTCGGCCGTGGTGTTCACCGCCTCAATCGCTCTCGTGCTGGCTTCGGCGGCTCTGGCGCTGGCGGCAGCGGCCGACTCGCGCGCTTCGTCGATTTGGCGATCGCGCTTGGCAAGCTCTTCCTTCAGCATTTGAAGCTGTTCCTGCTGCGCCTGCAGGGTCTGGCGAAGCTCTTCCAGCTCCGCTGCGAAAGCCGAATCCGTTTTCTCAGCCTTTTTCGCCGCTTTGGACTTCGCCGGCTGGGCCGGTTTGGCAGGTTGTGCGTCGGCGTCTTTCGGTGTATCAGCGAATGCCGTTCCGGAAACCAGGAACAGCGACAGTGTGAGTGCTGCTAGTTTTTTCATTTCCTCTCTCTTTGGAACAAATTTAAAAATGGATTGACCGAATGCGTACCACCCCGCTGCAGAAGGTATCGAGCGTCTCTTACGGTTACGTCAATCGAATATGAATATCCTGTAATAAGAACAGGAGGTCCACTCTAAATCATTGACATAACGCTACTTATAAATCGGGGTGGGCATCAACAACAGGCAGAACTGAATGCAGAATTATACGCACAGTACCTTACACGCTTTACAACTGCCGGCAAGACTTTGTGAAAGTTGCTCATGGTGCTTTGAAGACTCCCCCTACCTTGTGCAGCGGGTCTCACTTCGTTGCAGCCATTGTATAGGCGAGTCCAAACTGGATCAAGAAAGATGCTTTAGACATCAGAGATTCCTCTTGGTCCCGGGACCCCTTCCTCTGTATTCAGCTGAAAATAAATACCTTAGAAATCCATTCCTCCGGCCAACACTGGCATTCAACCAACTCTGAATCCCTTGTAACAATGCTGTAACACGAAAGAGTCACACTGCTTGCTCCCGGGCAAACACAAATCGCATGACGGAGAATACGAATGAAGCGAATCGCACGTTTACTCCTGGCAGTTTTCGCACTCGCGGGCGCGGCATGGGCGCAGAACTCTCTCCTTATCAACGGGGCGGGCGCGACGTTTCCCTATCCGATGTATTCAAAGTGGTTTGACGAGTACCACAAAAAAGATTCAAATCTTCAGATCAATTATCAGTCCATCGGTTCCGGCGGCGGCATCAAGCAGGTGACTGAAGGAACGGTGGATTTCGGTGCTACTGATGGCCCCATGAACGACGATCAACTTAAGGCTTTCCAGGATAAGCACGGATTCGGGATCCTGCACTTTCCCACTGTCCTCGGTGCCGACGTGCCGACCTACAACATTCCCGGTGTCAGCGCGGAACTGAATTTTACTCAGGAAGCGATTGCCGGAATTTTCCTTGGAAAAATCACGAAATGGAATGACCCCGCCATCGCTGGTCCCAACAAGGGCGTAAACCTCCCCGCAAACGATATCGTCGTCGTGCACCGCTCGGATGGCAGCGGCACTACCTACATATGGACTGATTATCTTTCCAAGATCAGTGACGAATGGAAGAACAAGGTCGGAAAGGGTACTTCTGTCAATTGGCCCGTGGGCCTCGGCGGCAAGGGCAACGAAGGCGTGGCCGGTTTGGTCAAGCAGACCCCGAATTCCTTCGGATATGTCGAGTTGATCTACGCTATTCAGAACAACATGCCATATGGTCGCGTGAAGAACTCGTCGGGGGCCTTCATCAAGGCAGACCTTGTGGGCGTTACGGCAGCGGCAGCAGGCGCAGCGAAAAACATGCCGGACGATTTCCGTGTTTCCATCACGGATGCTCCCGGCAAAACGGCTTATCCCATCTCCAGCTTCACCTGGCTGCTCATTCCTACCAGGTTTTCAGACGCCGCCAAGCGTGACGCCATCAAAGGTTTCCTGAAGTGGATGCTCGCCGACGGCCAGAATTACACGGAAAATCTGTCCTATGCGAAGCTGCCGAAGGAAGTTGTTGCCAAGGAATTGAAGGCCATCGACAAAGTTCAGTAAGCGGGTACATTGGCGACCACAACCACAACCGTTCCGAGCGCGGGCCCTGTTGCGGGCTCGCGCTCCTTTCTTAGCCGGCTGCGCGATGGCGACGAAATCGCCCGCCTGATAACGTTCTTGTTTGCCGCTTCGGTTGTCCTCGTCACTCTGCTGCTCGTCTTCGAGCTTTGGCAAGGGTCCGTTTTGGCTCGCCATAAATTTGGCTTCGACTTTTTCCTCACCAAAGTCTGGGATCCCGTCTTCGATCAGTTCGGTGCTTTGCCCTTCATCTATGGCACCATGGTTACTTCGGTCGTGGCTCTTCTCATTGCGATTCCACTCGGCATAGGCGCCGCGATTTTTCTCGCCGAGCTCGCGCCACAGAAAATTTCCGATACCCTCCAGTTCTTCATTGACCTTCTCGCCGCCGTGCCTAGCGTCATTTACGGCCTTCTGGGTGTTTTCATTGTCATTCCTCTGATGCGCGAATATATCCAGCCGGCCTTGAAGACCACGTTTGGTTTCCTCCCTTTCTTTCAAGGCCCGGTGTACGGCATGGGTTTTCTTACCGCCGGTATTGTCCTTGCCATTATGATTATTCCTTACATCATTTCCGTCTCTCGCGAAATCCTTCTCTCCGTTCCGCGCGATCAGCGCGAAGCCGCGCTCGCCCTCGGTGCCACGCGATGGGAATCTACCTGGAAAGTCGTGGTCCCCTTTGCCCGCACCGGCATCTTGGGTTCGGTCTTTCTCGCCCTGGCTCGCGCCGTCGGCGAAACCATGGCGGTCACCATGGTCATCGGTAATGCACCGACAATCAGCGCATCCCTCTTTTCGCCCGGCGACTCGATTGCCTCGGTCATCGCCAATCAATTCACCGAAGCCACCGGCGATCTGTACCTGCAATCGCTGATCGAACTCGGCTTGGTGCTCTTTCTCCTCACCTTCATCTTGAATGGCCTGGCCCGCCTGCTCATCCTCGTCACCACGCAGCGCGGCAGCGGAACGGGGCTGGCATGAACTCCCGTCTTCGCTGGCGCAAGTTCGTGAGCAATTTCATGCTGACCATGACCGGCATATGCGCCGTCGTCGCCGTCTCCGTTCTCTTCTTTATTCTCGGCTATCTGGTCTACCACGGCGGAACCTCCATCAACTGGAACTTCTTCACCAAGCTACCCACGCCTGTTGGCGAGACCGGCGGTGGTATGGCCAACGCCATCGTCGGCAGCGCCAAACTCCTCTTGCTCGCTTCGTTGATTGGCGTCCCGATTGGTTTCTTTGGCGCTATTTACCTCTCGGAATTCAGCGGTGGCACCGTAGCATTCATCGTGCGCTACGCGGCGGACCTGCTCAATGGCGTTCCCTCGATCGTCATCGGAATTTTCGCTTACGATTTCGTCGTGCTGCCTTTCAAGCATTTCTCGACGTTCGCCGGCGGATTCGCGCTCGGCTTGATGATGATTCCTATTACCCTTCGCAGTACAGAAGGATTCCTGCATGCCGTTCCGCGCGAGCTGCGTGAAGGTGCCATGGCTCTCGGCGCCAGCAAATCGAGAACGATCGCCACCGTGATTGTGCCTGCTGCTTACCGGGGCATTCTGACTGCGATGCTATTGGCTTTCGCCCGGGTGGCCGGTGAAACAGCGCCACTGCTGTTCACCTCGTTTGGAAATCGTTTCTGGAGCCCCGGCTGGAACCAGCCCACGGCCGCGCTTCCAGAGATGATTTTCAGGTACGCCCTCGCTCCGTATGAAGATTGGCACCGCCAGGCCTGGGCTGCGGGACTCGTCTTGCTCGGTTTGATTCTTGTCGTCAATATCATCGCCCGGGGTATTTTGGCCCGGGGCAATGCGGTTCCGAGGTCTTAGCCATGCATGCTTCTGTGAGGCCGGCAGTGACTATAAACATCACTCCCAACATCGGGTCCGGGGCCGCGAGCCAGGCAACGCCCGCTGCTTTGCCCATGCGCATGACCATTTCCCAAGTCAATTTCTATTACGGAACCAAACAAACTCTCTTCAACGTCAGCCTCGGTATTGCCACGAACAAGATCACAGCGCTCATCGGGCCTTCCGGCTGCGGCAAGTCCACGCTCCTCCGAACCCTGAACCGCATGCATGAAATCGTGCGTAACGCCCGCCTTGAAGGCGAAATCCTCCTCGATGGCCAGAACATTCTTGCGCAGGACGTCACCCAGCTCCGCCGCCGCGTCGGCATGGTCTTCCAGCGGCCCAATCCCTTTCCTAAGTCCATCTTTGACAACGTCGCTTATGGCTTGCGCGTCAACGGCACCAAGCTTCCAATGGCCGAAGCCGTCGAAAAGAGCCTCCGCCACGCCGCACTTTGGGATGAAGTGAAAGACCATCTCCACAAGTCCGCTTACGAACTTTCCGGCGGCCAGCAGCAGCGCCTGTGCATCGCCCGCGCCCTCGCCGTTGAGCCCGAAGTGCTTCTGCTCGATGAGCCCTGCTCCGCTCTCGATCCCATCAGTACCGCCAAGATCGAAGAGCTTCTCGTGCAGTTGAAAGAACTCTGCACCATTGTCACCGTCACTCACAACATGCAGCAGGCCGCGCGTATCAGCGATTTCACAGCCTTCTTGCTCACCGGCCAGCTCATCGAGTTCAACCCGACGCCCCAGCTATTTACCAAGCCGGGTGATCCGCGCACGGAGGCGTACATCACCGGCCGCTTCGGCTGAGGCTATTTCGCGCTTCTTTGTATTGTGCGTGTGATCCGGAGGCCATCAGGCGAGCATGGCCGAAGGATCCCAACCGGGGGACATTCCAGGGTTTGGTTTCGGGAGTGCTGCAAACGCAGAAGAGGAATTCATGGAACGCCACTTCGAAAAAGACCTGAACGAACTGAAAGAGCGGCTCCTCTGGATGGGCAGCCTCGCCGAACGCTCCGTGCACCAGGCCGTCCACGCCGTGCTGGATTCCGATGAGCAGCTTGCCAAACGCGTCCTCGACGAAGAAGACGCCATCAACGAACTGCAAATCGAAATCGACGACCGCGTCGTTCAGCTCCTCGCCCTCCATCAATTAATGGCCATCGATCTTCGCCTCGTTCTTGCCGTTTCGCGCATCAACAACGACCTGGAGCGCATCGGCGACCAGGCCGTCAACATCGCCCAGAGTGCTCAGCGCATCCTCCGCCATCCGCGCGTCAAGCCTTACGTCGATCTTCCCCGCATGAGCGAACTGGCCGAACAGATGGTCCGCGACGCGCTGAACGCCGTCGTCCGCCGCGATGTCGACCTCGCGCAAAAAGTCCTCGCCAGCGACGATAAAGTGGACCACTACCGCGACCAGATTTTCCGTGAGCTGCTTACCTACATGATGGGTGATTCCAGCGTGGTTTACCCGGCCTTCGAACTGATCCTGGTGGCAAAAAACCTCGAACGCATCGGCGACCACGCCACCAACATCGCCGAAGACGTCATCTACATCGTCCAGGGCCAGGATGTCCGCCACCCCACCGTCGATCGGCGTTAGTGGCGCTCCAGCTTCCTTCTTGCGCGGAAGCTAAAGGGCCGGCAATTCAGAGGACCTTGCTCTCCGAAATGCGGGTGGCAATTTTGTTTGCAAAGGGTTGCAAAAGCTCACCGACGGATGGACTGTAACCGCCACCCCACACCGATTGTCTTATGGTGTCGGTATTTTCGAACACCTTTTTCCCCGATGCATCGGCGAGCCAGAAGTGTATTTTCGCAGTCTCGCGGCCAGCCCCGAGACCGACCATGAGGCGCGTTGCGCGGTTTCCCGCCTTCCAAGAGAGAATCTCACCCTCTAGGATGAGGACCTTTGTTTGATTTTCTGGCGTCTCGGTGACTGCCTCCGCGCGCGTGCCACACTTTGCTTTGAGTTCGGCGACAGTCGCCAACTGGAATTGCTTGGTGTCGTACGGCCACTGTACGCCACTAGGTACAGAGAATGCGTGTACCACGAGCGTAGTTTTGTACTGCGTGGCTTTCTCCTGCGCCTGAGTGGGCATTGCTGCCAGCGCAACCGCACATGCAAATAACATGAATCTCCGTGTCATGGGTCCTCCTTGTTCGCAACGAAGGCTCTTACCATTTGGGGTGAAGATGGAGCCGCGGGGCGCAAGCAAGAACAGAACGGAACCCAGGCAAAGCCGACTCTTATGCCTCTCTCCGACGGACCCCATTGAAGCACTTATCCTACGCGGGGGTACCACTGTCAGCAAGCGACATGCCACGACATTCGGCTCACTAGACCCGGTTGTCGCCGATTGTCGGCTCTATCCGATGTTCACGGTATGGCAAGCTCCTTTTTTCCGAGCCCCGGTCGTTCAACAACAACCAACTCTACTCGGGAGAAGGAGCTGGCGCCGTTATCTAATCAGCCTCAAAAGGACCGCCACGGGAATTAACTTGTGGATTCTATATAATGGTCACGGAGCGGTCTGATTCCGTGATCATCCGGAGCCAGCCGCCTTAAACCCGGCGGGAACCGCAGCCTCAAGATTCGTGCTACTTTTTCTCCGGTGTCGCTTGCAAGTCGGCGAGCTGCGCGTCCGAGATTTTCGCGACATCTTTGCTGCTCAGTTCACGCAAGCTCACCAGTTCATCTTCACCTTCCGAGTTGGTAACTCGCGTGAGATGTCCTTTCACACTCAAGCCGTGAGCGACGATTTGCATCTGCACGTAGACCTCTTGCCCTTCCTCCAACTGCAACTTGAGGACCTGATCATCGTTTGACCGGAAGGAATATTTTCCTCGGGGCAACTGGAGCTTCAGGTAACCACCGCTCGGCAGCCTGGCCAGAGCAATCTTGCCGCAATACACGGATGGCTTGTAGGCACTCGCATAGTGGATGCTTTCACGAAAAATGGTGACCGTAGCCGGCCCTGCACGCTTGGCAATGACTGGCTGCACCCGCTCGAACGCCGTTCGATCCAGCGGCACACCCCCGTTCAGATACGCGGTGACTTTTGTGCCGAGCGGCAAGCGGGCGTCTTCCCCTTTTTCCAGCAGGAAGAGAGGCAGTAGCGGCAAGGCGATTACTTCAGATGCAGGCTCAAATGGTGCCATGTCATGCGCGACTTCAGCCTGAAATTGTTCCATGTCCAGCACCACGTGCCCCGATTTGTCGGCGCCTTTCGAGCGCTGTTCCGCGCGCAGCGCAGCGCGGTCCCCGTTAAGAAGTTGCACGGACTGAATCGCGACATCCACGCTCCCAGGCTGTCCCTTGCGTTTCTTTGGTTGAACGGCCGTCACGATGCCCCAAGCTTCCGCGCCGCGATGAATGACGACTAGATCCCCGACTTTCACGTCCTCGGCGACGCGAAACGGAACACGATCCCCTACTTTGGCCGTGGCCGAGGAGAGCGCCTCCTTCGTCCGAAGCAGAACGGGCGTCGCATCATCCAGTTTCATCAAGGAGTTCGCTGCCGACGTCTGCGGTGCTCCCGTGGTTTCCTGAGCAAAGCTTGATTCAGTTACGAACAAAATGGCAGAGACTAAGAGGAGCCCATGCCTCATTGCAGTCCTCCACATATACGAGCATCAAAACGTTTGTGTCCTTCCTCTGTACATGCTCCGAACATTACTAAACCTATCTCTAAAGCTTGCGGCAGTCAGCCTCGATTTCTCACGGGCCTCCGTGACGGCTTCTCCTGTTCCACGTCGTATCTTTCCTTCTTTGACACTCCTCATTATATTCCTTGACCTGCTGTGCGGCATTTGTTAAGATATCTTCTGGACAACAGTGCGGAAACTCTTCGATCGCGGCAGCTCATCTGCCGCTTTTTCATTTGCGGCACCCGGAATTTCTGACCCAATTCTTCGATCTAGTTCACTTACAAACTTTTTCGCTCTTGCTTGTTGGCAGAACCGCCCCGCCCTAAGCTATTTAGAATCAACACTTGCAAAAGTGTAACAAAACAAACAACTTTAACTCTCTTTAGAATCAACACTTATGAAAAAAGTAGGGGGGGGTACTCCCCAGAAGAAGCTCGTGAGATGTCCAGAGTTGCAGCAGCTCTGATCAGGGGGCTGCAGAAGGAAGACGCAGGCTGCGGGCGCTGAAAAGTGCAAGAAGTGTCAACACTCCCATCACGGAAATCACGATGCCCAAACTCCGATCCCACGTTCGCGTGAAGAGCACCCGCACCCGCGATTCGCCTGCTCCAAGAGGCACGATCATCTGGTCGTAATCGTCCGCTTGCTCCGGCACAATCTGCCTGCCATTCACTTCCACGCGCCACGCTGGATAGTTAATCAGCCGCAGCGCGAGCCGCAACGTCCCCTGCGCTTTCACGCGCAATACTTTTTCTTCGGCCGTCCACCTCTCCACGGAAACGATCGCGTTGGGCATTTTGGAAGAATCCTCCTCGGGCGGCAGCATGCGCACGAGAGGCGCTTTTGCAGGCAAGTTGTAGTGATCATCTCCCACCGGGTCGTATTCATCCGTGCCGTCAAAACCATTGTCCTGCGCGATGGCTGCCTGCAGCGTGGGAATATCATCTCCGTCCCACCATCCCTGTTTAGCGAGAAACGCGCCGGTTCCGCCAAGGATCACGACCACCGGGATCATCAAGATCCATCCTCGCCGTCTCGCTACCGACGCCCCGGCGAACACCGCAAACGCCACCGCCAGAATCGACATCCATCGCCACGGGAACTGCACGAAGCGCAACTCCGGTAGTACCCTCCACAAAATCGCCGTGACTCTGAACATCAGCAGCGTCGTCGCCGCGCTAAGCAGAAGCAACACGCCCCACAATTTCCTCTTTTCGCCACGCTCTTCCTCGCTCATCACCCCGCGCCGCGCCGCGATGGCCGCGGCCCCCGTCAAAAGGATCATCAGCACGGCCGTGCTCGAGGCGACCCAGTTAAAGAAGTTATGCTCGGGATCCCCGGTCTGTGAGTACAGGAGATTTTCTTGCGGCAGCAATCCTGTGGACAGTGCCTGCGTGATGTTGACCCAGCGCTGCTCGTATGCGGCGGGAACAATGTAAAACGCCGCCACTCCAAATCCGAGCGCGATTCCACTGGCGCCACGCGCCAGCGGCAGCCAGGATTTCCGTGTCACCCCCGCCCAGACAAACACCAGCGTCGCGCTGTAACTCGCCAGCACTCCCGCAGGCGCATTCGAAAGCCAAACCACCGCAAAAATAATTCCGAATAGGCCCATGCCATGGGAGAAAGAGCGTTTTCGGTTCTCCAGCACCCCGCTCAGCTCGAAAGCCGCGAGAAACAGCAACGGAAAAAACGCCGACGCCAGCAGCTCGGCAAAATCGCTCCGCAAATATACAATCAGCAGCGCATTTGGATTCGCCGCATAGCAGAACGCGCTAAAGAGTGCAGCGGGTTCCGGAAGCACGCGCCGCGCAAGCGCAAACGCGCACATTCCCGCAAGTGTTTGCACCAGCACGACGAAAACACCCGGTACGGCGTTCCACCCGGCAACAAAACTCAGCGCCGCTCCGAGCATCCACGAAAGCGGTGGGTAAAAAATAAATCGCGGCTCCCCGAATCCATGGTTCGCCCACTCCGCCCATCGCGGAAAGACGATCCCTTCTTTCCATTGCCCTGCCGCATCCAGCCACGATCCCGCGTGAAATGCGATGTCGTGTCCCGAAGGACTCCCCAGCCAGAAAAACGGCGTCACGATCAGCGCCGACGCCAGCAGCGAGACGCCGAAAGCGAATAGCCACGCGCGGTAACGTCGTCTCACTTGCAATTGTTCTTCGCTGTTTTCAGGGGAAGGAGTCATCTGGGGTTCATCGCATTGTAACCGCAATGGAATCCACGCCGTTCCTCTTCACATTCCGTGCGGGCCGCGCGAAGTTGAGCGATAATACCCCGGCTCATGAGCACCGCCAACACAACCGTGGCCCCTATCATCGAGGCGCGCCAACTGGAAAAATTTTACGCCCAGCCCGACGGCGGCCGCATTCAAGTGATTGCAGCAACCGATCTCGCGGTCTATCCCGGGCAGATCATCGCGCTTCTGGGACCCTCGGGCTGCGGCAAGTCCACATTGCTCCGCATGCTGACCGGCCTCGCTCCCGCTTCCGCCGGCGGCGTACTTTGGCATGGCCAGCCCGTCCGCGGTGAAACGCCCAACGTCTCCATCGTTTTCCAGAGTTTCGCGCTTTTCCCCTGGCTCACCGTCATCGAAAACGTCGAAGCCCCGCTCGAAGCTCGCGGCATTCCGCCCATCGAGCGCCACAAGCGCGCGCTCCGCATCATTGACGCCGTCGGCCTCGACGGTTTTGAGACCGCCTATCCCAAGGAGCTTTCTGGAGGCATGAAGCAGCGTGTCGGCGTCGCGCGCGCCCTCGTCGTCGAGCCTGAAGTCCTCTTCATGGACGAGCCGTTCTCCTCGCTCGATGTGCTCACCGCCGAAACGCTCCGCGGCGAGCTCCTCGAGCTTTGGCTCGAGCACAAAATCCCCACCCGCGCCATTTTCATCGTCACCCACAATATCGAAGAAGCCGTCGTTCTCGCCGACCGCATCATCGTTCTCGGCCGCAACCCCGCTCACATCCACGCCGATTTCCCCGTGGACATTCCGCAGCCGCGCGACCGCAAATCCCCGCGCTTCATCGAGCTCGTTGACGCCATCTATCGTGTCCTCACGCGCCCCGACCTCGAAAGCGAGATTCTTCAGGCCGCCGAGACAGCCGGCCCGGTCGCGCACCACCACGCGATTATGCTCCCGCACACGCGTCCCGGCGGCATGGCTGGACTGCTCGAAATTCTCGTGGACCGCGGCGGCCGTTCCGATCTCCACCGCCTCGCCGCCGACCTAAGCCTCGAAGTTGACGCGCTTCTTCCCACCGTGGACACCGCCATTCTTCTCGGCATGCTGCGCGTCGAAGAAGGCGATGCCGTCATTACTCCCGAGGGCCGGGCCTTTGCCGAGGCGGACATCCAGGCGCGCAAAGCCATCTTCCGCAAGGCTGCCCTTGCCAACGTTCCTCTGCTCCGTCAAATGGAGCAGGCCCTCAAGGCAAAATCCAATCGCACCCTCCAGGACGAATTTTTCCGCGACCTTCTCGACGAGCACTTTAGCGAAGACGAAGCCCGCCGCCAGCTCGAAACCGCCATTCAGTGGGGCCGCTACGCCGAAATTTTTGATTACGATGCCGCCACCGGCAAGTTGACGCTCACCGAGGCCTGATCCTCCCGTGCCGGATCCCATTTCCTCCGCTGCGCACGCCACCCCGCTCCCGCCCGCTGGCGTGCGCCCCGCCGGCTCCCGCTGGACCTGGGCGTTTCTGATCGACCTTGCCGTATTCCTTCTCGTTTTTTCCGCCATCTACGGCGTCTACGCTCTCGGCCGTTCGTGGCTCGGCCCGGTCATGCCGGCGTCCCATATTTCGCAAAATCCGCGCGTTCTGCCGCTCTACGCTTTCTATTCGCTGGTGCGCATCGCGATTGCTTACGCACTCAGCCTGGTTTTCGCTCTCAGCTACGGCTACCTCGCGGCACGCTCCCGCCGCGCTGAAGTTGTCCTCATTCCTTTGCTCGACATTCTCCAATCTATTCCCGTCCTGAGTTTCTTGCCCGGCGTAATGCTCGCCATGGTCGCGCTCTTTCCGCACCGCCAGCTCGGTGTCGAACTCGGTTCCATCCTGCTCATCTTTACCGGCCAGGTTTGGAACATGGCCTTCAGTTTCTACTCCTCCCTCAAGACCATCCCTCGCGAGCTGCGCGAAGTCGCGCGTATCTACCGTTTCAGCCGCTGGCAGCGTTTCGTCGAGCTTGATCTTCCGTTCTCCACCATCGGACTGGTGTGGAATTCCATGATGTCCGTGGCCGGCGGCTGGTTTTTTCTCATGGCCTGCGAAATGTTCGTCCTCGGCGATCGCGACTTCCGCTTGCCCGGCCTCGGCTCCTATTTGCAGACCGCTGCGGGTAATGGCGACACCCGCGCCATCCTCTGGGGCCTCGCTGCCATGATCGCCGTCATTGTCCTTCTCGACCAGCTCTTGTGGCGTCCGGTCATCAACTGGGCGGACAAATTCAAATTCGAACAGGTCGAAAGCGCTCAAGCAACCCAGCACCACGTGCTCAGTTTCCTCGGCCCCGCTTCCTTGGTCATTCGCGGCTACCGCGTCATCTTTCGCCCCTTGATCAGTTGGCTGACGCTCACCTTCGCCGTCCTTGCCCGTGGCGCCGCGCAAACTTTTCCCGCTCCGAAGCAGTTGCGCACGCGCCGCTGGCTTGCCTTTCTTCTCGCCGCAACCGTCCTCGTCGGCCTCGCCTTCGCCGTTTTCCACGCCGTTCGCGAACTCTCGGATCTGCACAGGGCGGACTACTTTTTCCTCATCCATAGCGCCGCCCTTACCTTTCTCCGCGTCAACGCCGCGCTCCTCCTCGGCGCGCTCTGGACCGTTCCCGTCGGCGTGGCCATCGGCTCGAATCCGCGTTTCGCGCGCATCGCGCAGCCGCTCGCGCAAATCGCCGCGTCCATCCCTGCCACCGCGCTTTTTCCGGTCATCCTGCTTTTCTTGATTCGCTTGCGCGGCGGCCTCGAAATCGCCGCCATGCTTGTCATGCTTCTCGGCACGCAGTGGTACATCCTCTTCAATGTCATCGCCGGCGCCATGGCCATCCCTGCCGATTTGAAAGAAGCCGCGCGGGTCTTCCGCTTCACGGCGTGGAACCGCTGGCGCCGCCTGATTCTCCCGGGAATTTTTCCCTATCTCGTTACCGGATTGGTCACCGCCTCCGGCAACGCCTGGAACGCCAGTATCATCGCCGAGTATTTTCATTTCCAGGGCAGGATTGTTTCGACCGCCGGCCTTGGCAGCGCCATCAGCCGCGCCAGCGATTCCGGCCGCTTCGATGTCCTGCTCGCCGCGACGTTGATCATGGCCACCGTCGTCGTGCTCATCAATCGCCTGGTCTGGCGCCGCCTCTACCGCCTCGCCTCCTCCCGCTTCAAGCTGGAAACTTGAGTTCGCTGCTGGCGGTTCGCGCCGTCAATGACTACCCGCAATATTTCTTCAGGCACGTTGCTCACGCCGAAGCCGCCCGCGCCAGCTCCTTGCTCAAGAAAATAATCTGCCCCACATGGTGATAGGCATGACCCGCGCACCGCAAAAACGCCGCGAACCGTTCTTTTGCCTCGGGCTCTCGCTCCGCCGAATACTCCAGCGTCCAATCCCCTGCCGATTGTTTGCGAACTGTCACCATCACCAGCGCGATGATGCGGTCAAATTTCTCGAGCACGTGATCTTTCGGCGGACGGCTCGTCTCCGCAAATTCGCGGTCTCGGTCGCGCACATATCCCGTCGCCGCAATCCGCGCGCCGATGTAGTAGCTCAAGTTGCCCGTCAGGTGCAGCGTCAGGTGTCCCACACTGTTCCCGTACGGATACGGGTTATGCCAGAACTGCTCATTCGAAAGCGGATCCACCCACTTGTGCAACTGCTTCGCAACAAATTCGTAATAATCCGCCAAATCCCCCGCGACCGTGCCCGATAGATCCGCCATGCCATCCCTTTCTCGTAGGGGAGGGGCTTGTTTACCCTGAGCCGTGAAGGGCCCCATCCACCGATGGGACGAGGCTTACCGCGCCGCCGTCCCCCTGTCATTCCGGTAAATCACGCCTTCCTTCATCACGAAGAAAACGTGCTCCGTCTGCCGGATGTTCTGCACCGGATCTCCTGGCACTGCGACCACGTCCGCGATCTTCCCCGCTTCGAGCGTGCCGATCTTGTCCGCCAGCCCCAGCAGCTCCGCGTCCATCGAGGTCCCCGCTTTCAGTGCGTCAATCGGCTTCATTCCCAGGTCCGCCATCTGATGAAATTCCTCCACATTCCTTCCGTGTGGGTAAACTGCCGCATCCGTTCCGAGCCCGATCTTCACGCCCTTGGCCAGCGCCCTCTGAAACGTCTGATGAATGGATGCAATCGCGGTCTTTGCCTTGATGAGAATCGCCGGCGGTATGTAGATTCCCTTGTCGATCTGCTCCTGTATACCCTGGACCGCCATCAGCGTCGGCACAAGGAATGTGCCGCGCTGCTTCATCATCTCCAGCGCTTCGTCGTCGAGAAACGTTCCATGTTCGATCGAATCGATCCCCGCTCGAATGGCCCGCTTCGCTCCTTCTGCTCCGTGAGCGTGTGCCGCTGTTTTGCGTCGCAGCGCGTGCGCCTCATCCACGATGGCGTTGAGCTCTTCCTGCGTTAGCTGCGGCGTGTCCACGTCATCCGTGGGAGAGAGCACGCCACCCGTCGCGCAAACCTTGATGATGTCCGCCCCATACTTGTGGTCCAGCCGCACCGCATAGCGCGCCTGATCCGCGCCGTTTACGACTCCCTCCAGCGGCCCGCTCTCGTGCCCGAAAATGCCTTCGCGGTAGCCTTGCGAGAAATCGCAGTGCCCGCCCGTTGCGCTCAGCGCGTGCACGGTCACGAGCATTCGCGGCCCGGGCACTTTTCCGTTCCGGATGGCGTTGCGCAATCCGACGTCCAGGTAATCCGCGGAGCCCACGTCGCGCACCGTCGTGACCCCCGCCAGCAGCGTCACCCGCGCGTTCACACTCGCGTCCAGCGCCCTCTCCGCAATCGTTTTTTGCAGCTCGTCCAATCGGTTTTGCTTGTAGTCCTCGCTATACGCCATCGTCAGGTGCGTGTGTGCGTCGATGAAGCCCGGCAGCAGCGTCGCGTCTCCCAGATCGATCACTTCCGCGCCTGCCGGAGCCGCTGCACTTGTCCCCGCCGCAACGATCTTTCCGTCCGTCACCACCACAACTCCCGGCGTCACCAGCGCGTTGCTCTTTCCATCAAACAGCCGTGCCGCCTTCAGCACGTACGTCTTGCTCGCCACTTTTTGCGCCTGCCCAAACGCGCTCGCCGCTACCAGCAAACTCAACAGCCCCAGCCGGCACCATTTGCGCATCATTTTCTCTCCTTCACTTCGAATCTGATTTCTGAAATTCCGGCAACAGCCTGTCGCTGAAATTTGCCAGGCAAGTCGTCTTCGCCTTGTGTACCGCGCACAGCTTAATTTTGCCCCGAAGCAAAAAGAAAGTACTGCATCTCCGGGCTCGCAAAGCGCAGCTGCATGCCTTTTTCGAATCCCGCAAACCAATCTTTCGATTCGGGCGGAAAGTCTTTTGGGTCGGCCGGCCAATAGGTCGCCCCACGGAGAAACAAACGCAAGATACCATCCTCGGCAAACGAGAGCTGCAAAAGGTCGTCCAGGCAAATTGTCACGCTGCCATTTCTTAAGGAAATCGTGCAACCGGAGTTGGAGCCCAGCACTGCAATTTTTTTCTTTTGCCGCACCCACCCGCCAAGAATGTTCATCACTTCTGCGTGCGAGATCGCAATCATTCGCGCACCTCTTCCTTTGCGAATCCCCGAGGCGTCGGCTATTCTAGCGGTTTGAACCGCCCGTTGTCCCGCCGCTTTTCAGGATCTCTCGTGGCCTTCGGTTCCTCTAAGCCGCATTCGAACGTGCAATGACGCGCCCGTGCGCGCTGCTGGCCGTTACGTTCTCTATTCGATGATCGTCACCCTGCGGCGCTGCCCGGCCGATCGCTTTTCCACACCCTTCCTCGTACGAGTATTTTCGTACTATTGACGCCCGCGGCCACCCCTTCCGACACTGGAAACAGCATGGCCCGCTATTCCGCCTTTCTCGGACGCAGGGTCGAGGTGCAATACCGCGCCGGCGATATCCTTTTGCCCGCGTCTGGCACGTTTGTCGCCGATTCCGGCCGCTCTATCTTCCTCGAAGAACATTTCGAACAGCGTGGGCAGGAGAAGCAATTCCGCTGGGAGATTCCCTATCAATACATTGTCCGCATCCAGAACCTGGACACCGACGGCGCTTCGCCCAATCCCACCGCTGCCCCTGCGGATTCTCACTTGACCTCGGAAGAAACTCAACCGCCCTCTCCGCAGGAAGATCAGCAAAACTCCGCCAGCGCCGCGGCTGGCGCTTCCGGCGGTGCTTCCTCTCTCCTTCCTTTCCCCAATCGTCCAAAGACCGCCTGAGCCCCTCTAAATTCCCTCGTCGCCGCGACTCCATTCCCACATTTCAGCTACAATCTTTCCGCGATGCTTGAAAAATCCTCGCGGCTCCATATTTTCATCAACGGCCGCAAATCAGGAGATCTCTTGTGACACCCGCTCCCGGCCCGCAGCAGAAAATCGGATTGATCGGTCTCGGCCTCATGGGCCGCCCCATGGGACTCAATCTGTTGAAAGCCGGCTACTCGCTCACCGTCTGGAATCGCACCGCCACGCGCGCCGATGCGCTCGTCGCCGCCGGAGCCAATCTCGTGAAATCTCCCCGCGAAGTCGCCACTTCTTCCGACGTTCTGCTCACCATCGTCAGCGATCCCCCCGCCCTCGAAGAGGTTCTTTGGAGCAAGGATGGCGCGCTCTCCGGACTCCAGCGCGGCAGCATCTACATCGATTCCAGCACCGTGTCTCCCGCTCTTGCCCGCAAGATCTCAGCAGCCTGCGCCGAGCGCGGCGCGCGTTTCCTTGATGCTCCTGTCACCGGCGGTACATGGGGCGCTGAAAAAGGAGAGCTAGTCTTCATGGTTGGCGGTGACGCCGAAACTCTGAAGGCCGCCGAACCCATCCTCGGCGCGCTGGGCAAGCGCTGGTTTCACCTAGGCCCTAACGGCGCTGGCCAAATCATCAAACTCGCCATGAATTTGATTCTCGCTCTTCAAGTGGACGCTCTCGCCGAAGCCCTCGCCCTCGTCACCGGCGCAGGCATTCAGGGTGAAAAGCTTGTCGAAGTCATGCAGTCCAGCATGGCGCGCGCTCCTGTCCTGGACGTAAAAGCTCCGCTTCTTCTCAAGGGCGAGTACGCGCCCAGTTTCCCTCTCCGTCTCATGCACAAAGATCTCGGCCTCGCGCTTGACCTCGCCAATCAAATTGGCATCCCTTTGCCCGCCACCGCTGCCGCCCGCGAAACCTACAGCGCCGTCAAAGGCGCCGCGAAGGAAGATCTCGACTACGCCGCTGTCATGAAATTCTGGAAAAAGTGACGCATCCGCTAGGGTTGTGCTACATCCTTCCTTGTCTTAGTCTTATGCGACCGCTCTTCGGCAAGAATGGAGCCGCTCCATGAAATGCTCGAATCTTCCCCGCACCTTGCTTTTCGCGCTGCTGGTCGTTACTTGCTCGCAAACCTGCTGGGCACAAGATGGAGCCGCTCTCTACCGGCAGCGTTGCGCCGTTTGCCACGAAGGCGGCGCTTCGGACCGCGCGCCCGACCGCACCATCCTGCAATACATGCCCGCATCGTCCATCGTGAGGACCCTCGAAACCGGCGTGATGCGTGATATGGCGGGCTCCCTGACCCCGGCCCAGCGCGACGCCATCGCTGCGTTTCTGACCGGGAACGCACCTCGCGCAAAATCCGATGCCGCGCCTCACCCTCCAATTGGCCTGTGCCCTGCGTCGTCGAAAACTTTCTCCGTCGAGCCTAGCGCCCCGCAGTGGAACGGCTGGAGTTCCGATTTGTCCAACCACCGCTTCCAGCCCGCTGCCATGGCGGGGGTTTCCGCCGCTGATGTGCCTCGCCTCAAACTTAAATGGGCTTTTGGCTTCGAAGGAGATTCCCTGGCTTTCAGCCAGCCCACCATTGTTGCCGGGAATGTATTCGTCGGCAGCCAGCAAGGCAAGGTCTTTTCTCTCGACGCCGGCACTGGCTGTCTCCGTTGGACTTTCCAGGCGGAAACTGCCGTGCGCACGGCTGTCACTATTGGGCCACTTTCGGGCAAGCAACCTGCTAACTACGCCGCATTTTTTGGCGATCAACGCGGTGGCGTCTACGCCGTGGACGCCGCTACCGGCCACTTGCTCTGGAAGGTGCAGGCCGATTCGCATCCGCAGACCAGAATTACCGGCTCACCGCAATTCTGGCGTGGCCGCGTCTACGTTCCCGTCAGTTCGGCGGAAGAGGTCGCTTCCATCGATCCTCATTACGAGTGCTGCCGCTTCCGCGGAAGCGTGGTTGCCCTCGACGCCCAAACGGGGGCCCAGGTCTGGAAAGCCTACGTCATCGACGAAGCCCCGCACCCCACGAGCAAGAGCGCTCTTGGCACGCAATTTCTGGGTCCTTCCGGCGTGGCCATCTGGTGCGCGCCCACGCTCGATCCGGAACACAAAGTCTTGTACGTCGGCACAGGAAATAATTATTCCGATCCGGCCGTGACGACGAGCGACGCCATCCTTGCGCTGGACATGGACACCGGAAAACTCCTGTGGTCACGCCAGCTCACGCCGGACGACGCCTACAACAGTTCCTGCCGGGCGACGTTTGAGAACTGCCCGAAAAGCAAAGGGCCCGATTTCGATTTTGGTTCTTCGCCCATCCTTGTTTCGCTCCCGGGAGGACACCGGGCCCTGGTGGCCGGCCAAAAATCTGGCTTGGTTTATGCCTTGGATCCAGACGCTGCCGGAAAAGTGCTGTGGCAGGTGCGCCTCGGCGAAGGCGGCCTCAACGGCGGCGTTCAGTGGGGCTCAGCCGCGGATGACGACAAGGCCTACGTCGCGTTGTCGGACGTCACTCGCACGCGCCACGAAACAACCATCAACGGACAAAAAATGGTGACGCGCACGCTGGACCCTTCCAAGGGCGGAGGCTTGTTCGCGCTGCGCCTCGCGACCGGCGAAAAAGTCTGGCAAACGCTGCCATCCAAAGCGGCCTGTCAAGACCGCCCCAATTGCAGTCCCGCGCAATCCTCCGCTGTCACGGCGATTGCCGGAGTTGTTTTCTCCGGCGCCATGGACGGACATCTGCGCGCTTACACCACCGCTGACGGGCGCATCGTGTGGGATTTCGACGCCGTTCGCGATTTCCCGACCGTAAACGGCGTCCCCGCCCGCGGCGGCGCTTTCGACGGCCCCGGCCCGGCGATTGTAGGCGGCATTCTCTACGTGAACTCCGGCTACGGTAGATTCGGCGAGATGCCCGGCAATGTGCTGTTGGCCTTCTCTGTTGACGGGAAGTAGCCATCACTCTGATACACTGCGTCGCCGTGGAGGCCACCGATGAGCGCGCCTGATCCCGCCAAGATCCAGATTTTTCGCGAGCATCTCCGCCAGGAATGGACCGATGCTCTTACCATCTCCGCTTGGCGAAAATGGCAGGCCCCGCTCGCCGCTTTTTCCCGCGGCGCTACGGAAGCCATTCTGGAAGCCGCCCAGCTCCGCCCAGGCATGCGCGTGCTCGATCTCGCCAGCGGCGTCGGCGATCCCGCGCTTTCTCTGGCAACCGCGGTAGGCCCTTCGGGTCGCGTTACCGCGACGGATCTGGGCCCTGGCATGTTTTCGCTCGCCGAAGAAATCGCGCGAAAAAAGGGCATCGCCAATATCGAATTCCGCGACGCCAACGCCGAGTCGCTCCCTTTTCCGGATGCATCGTACGACGTACTGACATGCCGCTTCGGAATCATGTTTTTCCCGGATCTTGCCAGGGCGCTGCGCGAATGCTTCCGCGTGCTGAGGCCCGGCGGGCGTGCGGCATTCGTTGCCTGGGGAAAGATGGAGCAACCTTTCTTTTCAACCACGGCGGGCATCCTCTTGAAACATGTTCCGTCGCCTCCACCGCCTCCCGACCCCGATGGGCCAAGCCTGTTCATGTTTGGCCAAAGCAACCGCCTCCGGCACGCGCTGGAGGCCGCCGGTTTCATCAATGTCCGCGAAGAAGCCCGCATCGTGCCGGGACGCTGGCCCGGCTCGCTCGAAGAATTTTGGCAGCAGTTCACGGAAGTGGCTGCGCCCTTCCGTCCGCTGCTCGAGCAATTGACTCCCGAAAAAAAGGCCGCCGCGGTCGCTGAAATTCTCGCCGCGCTCCGAAAATTCTGGAACGGAAAAGAATTGACCTTGCCTCTCGAAATCGTCATCGGTACCGGAATCCACTCCTGATTCTCATTTTCTCCGTTGTGGCCACGGGGCGTCTGCCCCGACACGGTTGGGAGGGCCGCCCCCCACGGTGATTGACGGGAGATTTTCTTGCGCCTAAGATGCGCCGCAGGATCTGGACAAGGAGGTGCTTTATGACGCTCAGGGGAAAATATGCGCTGGTGACGGGTGGCTCGCGGGGAATTGGCCGGGGTATCGCGCTGAAGCTGGCGGAATGCGGAGCGAAAGTTGCCGTTCACTACTATCAGAAAGAAGACCAGGCCAAGGCGACTCTGGAAAAATTGCGAGCCTGCGGCTCGGATGGTTTTGTTCTGCAGGCCGACGTTTGCAAACCGGAAGATATCCGCCGGATGTTTGCGCGGGTCAAAGCGGAGTTCGGAGCACTGGACATCTTCGTGAGCAACGCGAGGCCGGAGGTGGCAACGTTTTACGAGGGGCCGATGACCATCGGGCTCGATATGTTCGATTTTGCCATCAATTCCCAAGCCAAAGCGTTCCTCGTTGGCGTGCAGGAGGCTGTTCCGATGCTGCGCGACGGAGGGCGGATCATCGCCATGACCTATGCCCCCGGCGGGCGCTTCGGCAGTTGGCAGCCGTGGGTGGCGATGGGCGCGGCCAAGGCGGCGCTGGAAGTCTTGTGCCGGTATTTCGCCGTGGCGCTGGCCCCGCGGCAGATCACCGTAAACGCCATCAGTCCGGGATGGACCGAAGACAGCGTTCTGAATACGCTGCCCGAAGCCGTGCAGAACATGATCCGCGACTGGCACCAGAGCGGATGGACTCCCATGGGCAAGCTCGGGACGCCGGCCGACCCTGGCAATGCCGTGGCGCTACTTTGCTCGGCGGAGGCCAACTGGATCACCGGACAAATCCTGGATGTGGATGGTGGCGCCTCGCTCATGGATGCGCACCTCCCGCTTGAAATCCAGGGAGTGCCCGCGGCAAGAAGCGCCCACGCCGCCTAGCAGAAAAACATTCGAGAACAAAAAAAGACCCACCCTTGCAGAACCCGCAAGGATGGGGCATCCGCCGTGGCACTCACACTGTCAGTGATGAGGAATGAGACGATGAAGTCCTTCTCGCAGGTTGAAATACCAGGCAGATGGCGGTGCGATAACAGCAATTGCGGCGGCATGCTGAAATGCCAGTTCAGCCCCTTATCCTCGCAAGGGCAACTTGTCACTCCACGAAAGAAGAGGTTTTTCCCATGAATTACTACGCCGCGAAAGAGATGGCCGAGAGTTTCCGCACGGTCCGCAAGAATACGTTCATCATTGCTCAGGACATTCCGCAAGAGAAGTACGCCTTCAGGGCAGCGCCGGAGGCCCGCAGCGTTGGCGAGCTGCTGGCCCATATCGCGCAGGCGCACGGCTTTCAGTACCAGGTGCACGCCGTCGAGCGCAGAACTACGCTCGAGGGATTCGACTTTCCGGCGATAATGAAGCGTTTCGCGGCGGAGGAAAAAGAGCCCCGCAGCAAGGATCAGATTCTGGAGATGCTGCGCAGCTCCGGGGAGAAATGGGCGGGATTTGTCGAGGGGCTTAGCGAGGAATTCCTGGCTGAGCGCGTGCAGATGACTCCAGGCATGACGCCGCCATCCAAATGCCGCTTCGAAATGATTCTTTCCGTGAAGGAACACGAAATGCACCACCGGGGACAGTTGATGCTGATCGAGCGGCTGGTCGGCATCGTGCCGCACATGACACGCGAGATGCAGTCACGCCTGGCTGCGGCTGCTGCAAAGAGCTAAATCGAGGCTGCACGCTCCGCGCAAATGCATTCGCGAACAAATAAGACCTACCCTTGTCCCGGAGATGCAGCCGGGATACCCCGACCAACATCATCGGGGTAAACGCCAGGCGTACAAAACCCGCAAAGATGGGACACAGTTATGGGCGGCGCCTAAGCCAGGAGTTTCTCGAGCGGCTCCCAATAGTGGGCCTTCCAACCCGACGCCAGGTGTTCCCCCATGCCCTTGGGAAAGCCCGTATGGTCAAAGACGATCTTGGTCCCGGAGCCCTGCTCCGCGAGCTCGAATTTCACAATCGAGTAGACGCCTGGGTCCCAGCTGCCTACTCGCCAGGCTTGGACGATTCGCTCGTTCGGTACGAGTTCGATGTGGCGTCCCGTGATATACCCGCCGAAGAGTGCGAATGCACCTCCCACTTCACGACTGATCTCCGTGGGCTTGCCTCCCGGGGGCATGCTCGACATGACCCCACTGAGCTGCACGACCTTGTCGAACTGTTTGGTGTCGGTGAGCGCTTCATAGACGCGCTTCCGGCTCGCCTTGAAAACGGTTTCCTGGTGAATGGATTCCGCCGTATGAGAAATCTCCTCCTCGGTTCCCGCCCAAGCTTCAGCCGAGCCCAGAGCCAGACCACCGAACGCGATGGCAACGCCGGCGATCACTTGCCGGCGTGTTGGCGCATTTACGCGCGCACTCAGATTCTTTTGTTCGTTCATCATTTTCCTCCAGAGTTCACTGTGCGGTCTCCCTGCATGAGAGCACCGCGGCAAAATATGTTCAAGATAATATTTTCCTAGGAAGGGAGTCCTTTTCGAGACATACTTCAGCGCCGTACGAATGAGGAGATGCAATGCCTTATCCCGCAGGTCACCGCGCGGAAGTGAAGAAGAACATCATTCAAAGCGCACGAAGGCTATTCAACCGTCATGGTTTCGAAAGTGTCTCGATTGGCCGGATTATGGCCGGTGCGGGACTAACTCATGGAGGCTTCTATAGCTATTTCGGAAGCAAGAGCGCTCTCTATACCGAGGTGCTCGGGTGTTTCTTTACCGACCCGGAGTGGAAAAACTGCTGGGAAGGCGTGCAGGTGGATCTGCGATCCACGGACGCCGGCCCGCAAGTCGTTCGCGCGTATCTATCCCGCCAGCATTTCGAGGACGTGGAGAATTCATGCCCGATGACCGCACTGCCGACGGACGTTGCGCGCTGCGGCAAGAGTGCAAGGCGGGCCTTCCAGACCATTTTTCAAGCGATGGGTAGTGTCCTGGAGCGCAGCTTGTTGAACAGCGGCAGGACTCGCGGCACGACTCGTGCGACGAATCCTGCAACTAATCCTGCAACGACAGCGAAGGCAATTGCTGCTTTGTGCGTGGGAGGCATGGTCGTGGCCCGGGCGATGGACGACCGCGTTCTTGCGGACGAACTGCGTGACGCATGCATGGCCACTGCGCTCAAGCTTGGCGGCTGGGATAGGAACGCAAAATCAAGAAGTGGAAGATCCGGGCGACACGGGAAAAGCACCAGACATTCTTTGAGGCAAGAGCCGAAGGCGAGTTCAGAGCCCATGGCTACACGCGAGTAACACCGCCGCGCGTTCATCGAGGCAAGGCCGCCCGCATCGTTCGAATGATAAGAGGGGTGGAAGCTACGATTTGTCTTTCTAGCGCGGGAGAAAGTGGAGGGCGGCGGAATTCATGCAGTAGCGTAAGCCCGTAGGCTCAGGGCCGTCGGTGAAGACGTGGCCCAAGTGCGCATCGCAGAGCGTGCATTTTACTTCGGTGCGCACGGTGCCGTAGCTGAGATCTTTTCTCTCGTAAACATTTTCTTTTGCGATGGGGGCCCAGAAACTTGGCCAGCCTGTGCCGGAGTCGAATTTCGTGGTGGAATCAAAGAGCGCGTTGCCGCAATCAATGCAGCGGTAGAGTCCTGCAGCGTGCTGATCGTAGAGCGCTCCGGTGAAGGCCCATTCCGTGGCGGCGAGGCGGGTGACATCGAATTGCGGCGGGCTAAGCTGTTTTTTCCACTCTGCTTTGGTCTTGCGGACTTTCGCGAGCGTTGCGGAGCGGAGGCGTTTTCCGTCGTCCGAAAATTGCACGACGGTGACCGGGCCGGGGTTGTCGTCCTCTGGCGTTTCCTCCGCGAGCGCGGAAAGACAAACGCGCTGCACGCCGAGGAGCAGGCCATACGCCGCAACCGTCGCCGTCCCGTAGATGAAGGCCCGCCGCGTGAGATCGTTCATGGCGTTTGCTGCCCTCGCGAAAAAACTATTTTGCGGTCATGGACGGAGCGGGAAGGAGCGGAAGGCGCTTGGGTTCGCCGCGGGCGCCGCGCACTTCCAGTTCGTCGAAGAGCAGCGAGGGCGCGACGGTGGACGCGGGCAAGCCGCCGTTCGCCGAGCCGAAAGCTCCCAGCGCGGTGCCGGCAAAACCGTTCACCTGGCTCTGCATGTAGTTGTAGACAAAATTGTCGTTACCGATGCCGCTGAGATTGCGCAGCGCGCGCGTGTTCAGCCCAACGATGCGCGAGCCGCGAATCATTTCCTCGCGTCCATCTTCGGGATAGATGCGGTAGACGAGCAACGGCAGGCGGTCGCCCGTCCCCGCGCCGCCGCCGAAGCTGGCGAGGAGCTCGGAAAAATCCTCCTGGTGAAGCAGGCTCAGGGAGGGATTGTCCATTTGCCGCACGATGAGGCAGTAAGGCAATTTTTCGGCCCGGCATCCCTCGAGAAATTTCTTTTTCAGGTCGGCCGGGGAAAGCGTGTCCGTAGAGGTGAAAAAGAGATTGCTCATGGTGGGCTTGGCATCGTTCAGAAACGCGGCGCGCCCGTGCCCATTGGATTTGTTCGAATCGGGCCCCGGCCGCCGCGACATCAGTAGTTCCTTGAGATTTCCGTTTTCGACGACGATGACTTTCTGCGTGCGCACGCCTTCTTCGTCCACAGCGAAGCCGCCGAGGAGCGGCGTGCCGCGAAAGTCCTTCGAGCCGGGATCGTCCACAAGCGTCACGTTCTGGGGCAGCACGCGAGCGCCAATCCGGCCGACCCAGTCGCTTTTGCCGCCGAGGCCGCTGAGGAGCTGCTCCATTACGGGTTGAAAGGCGAGCGGAGGGCGCGCTCCATTCATCGCGGGACCAAGGACTTGCGCGAGGAGGGGAGCGGCCGCGCGGGCTTCGAAAAGCACCGGGCCGGTGTAGTCTTGCGCCACGGGCGCCGCACGAAGAGCCATCAATTCGCTGCCCGCGACGTTCAAGTTTTTGCGAACGGCATCAACGGCGGGCAGGTCCGCCGGCGTGGGCGCGTAGGTGGCATAGAAATTATTGAGCTGCATGCCGTCGCCGGCGAGGGTGTTGACGCCGGCTTCGATGGCGGCGAAAGAGCGATTGGCGCGAATCTCCGTGCCCTCGCTGGTCAAGAGATATTCGGTCGCGTAAACGAGGTAATAGGTGACGTGGGATTCGTAGACTTGGGGGAAGGCGCGGAGAGCCGCAGAAGATTCGCGCGCTTCCTGATCCCAGTTGCGATTCGACCAGTCGGGTTTGACGAGAGGAGCAATCTGCTGGATGGGATCGACCTTGGAGAAATCGTCGATGTCGGATTGCCGCGCGAGGCTGCTGAGATAAGCCTGCTTGCGGGAGAAGGTTTCGACCGCTTCCTTGAAGGCCTGATCGGTGGCAATCCAAAGATCCTGGCGCAAGGAATTGTAGTCGCGGTCGATGCCGACGAGGCCGGCCGAGCCGATGAACCCGCGGAAACCTTCGTCGCTGACGAAATTCGAACTGTCGAGTTTGTAGCTGCCAACACGCGCTTCCACGTTCATGGAACGATTGCGGATGTGCGTGCTGGAGAGCAGCGTGCCGAATTCCGCGACGACCTCGCGTACGTCGAGATCGAGGAGGCGGTATTCCACGTAAAACGGGCGCACGGGATCTTCCGTGCCGGGGATTTTCAGTTCGAGGCGCGTTTTTGCGCGCGCCATTTCGTCGCGCATGGCGCGCAGCGTCTGGTCGTTGTCCTGAGTAGCCTGCGCGGCGTAGCTAGCGCTGGTGAAAATCGTTATCGCGAGAAGAGCGAACGCCGCGATGACCGAGGCGAGCTTCACAGCTGGCCTCCCGTCTTCACGGTGTCATGCGCGGGCGGAGGAAGGATGGGGGGCCGGTCCGTGGAGGTTTCTTTCTTTTGCACTTCCAATTCCGAGGTGAGGATTGCTGGTGAAGCAGCGGCGACCGGAACCGAGCCGGATTCGGCGCCGCAGTAGCCGTTGAAAACTTCCGGCGTGTCGCTGGTCGCGACGATTTTGGTGAGCGCAGCGAGCGGCGTGCCGACGATGTCCACGCCGCGGACGAGCTCGTCGGGGCGGCCGTCGGCGAATACTTTGTAGACAACCAGCGGCAGCACCTGGAACGCTTGCGGCTGGCCACGGCCGGTGAAAGTGAAGCCGCCGGCGATGTCGTCGATGAGCAGGCCGAACGGTTTGCCCTGGGATTTGATGAGCTCGATGAGTTTCGCGCGGAGCTGCGCGTTCGTCAGGGTCTTGCTGCTCTGTACGATCAGGTTTCCCTGACGCGAAACCGGAGTTGCGCCGATCTGACGCCGCCCGTGGCCGTTCGAATGAGGGAAGCCGACCAGCGGCGAGCGCGACATTTCGAAATTTTTGAGCACGCCGTGATCCACGAGCATGACGCGCTGCGCCGGGACGCCTTCATCGTCGAACTGGTAATAGCCGAGCAGATCCTCTGAGCCGAGTTTTTTCATGGTGGTGTCGTCGACGATGCTCAAGAAGTCCGGGAGGATGGGCTCGCCAACTTTTTTCGCGAAGGTCTGGCCTTCGGCAACATCTTTCTGGCGGTGGCCTTCGGCGCGGTGGCCGAAGACTTCGTGGAAGAAGACCGCGGCGGCGCGTCCCGTCAGCAGCGCGGGGCCGACGGTGGGATCGTTGATGGGAGCCTTGACCAGGCCTTCCATTTCCTTGCGCATGGAGGCCTGCGCCGCGGCGACGGCTCTATCATCGGGAGCGTCGGAGGGATTCACCCAATCAAAATTGTAAAAGCGGTCGATGTCCATGCCGTCGGGCGCCTTGCCCTGGATGAAGAGCTCAAGGCGGTAGCGAATCTGGCCGAACTGAAGCTGTGTGCCTTCGCTGGTGACCTGGCAGACATTCTGGGCTTGCGCGGTAAACGTCACGATGGAGTTGATAATTGAGGCCGAATCGCGAAATGCTCCGGTGTAGGCGCGCACTCTGTCTTCCCAGGGCTTGCGGTCCACGGCGATCGAAACCTGCGAGCCGATATATGTGCGGGGATCTTCACGCGAAAAATCCGGCGCGCGCCCTTCGATGGAATCTACTTTTACTTCCTTGCCGGTCTTAATTTTGATCAGCTCTTCCGAGGCGTTGCGGTACTGCTTGTCGGTTTCGAGCCAGATGGCCCGCCGCAACACTTCCGGGTCATCGTCAGTAGGCACGGAAGTGCCCGGCCCGCCGCTCTGTGACTGACGCTCGCCCACTTTATGGGTGTTGTCGAGCTGGTAGCTGCCTGTGCGAACGGAAACTTCGAGCCAGCGGTTGCGATTTTCGTCGCTGGTCAGCAACGCGCCATTCGAACCGGACACATTCACGCGCTGTGTGTCCGTAATGGTGTAGCTGAGGTAGTATGCAGGTGGTTCTTGCGCGCTAAAGGTCTGAATCGAGCGCTCCAGCTCCGCATGCATAGCGGAGAGGAGCGGTGAGCGTTTCGCCGGGGCGTCTGGAGGCCCGGCCTGGGCGTTGGGAGCAAGAACGGGCGCGAGCACAAACGCCAAAGTGAAAATACAGAAGACCGAAACTGGACGCTGAGTGGTAGAAGTGGTCAACGGGAGCCTCACTGGCTTTTAGACGAGTCCTCGAATCATTCAGTGTACGACACAGGGCGGAGGCGTACAAACCCGCCTGCGCGGCTTAAGCAACAATTCTAGGACGGGTTTGGGAAACCTATCGTTGCATCCGAGATGGAGAACATCCCGGCAGTCAGGAAAGCCGCTCGTACTTGCCCAGCCGCAGCCCGTTGGGACGTTACTCGTGCGGCCTGCCGCAACGCTCTAAGGGCACGGCGCATTGGGACTCGGTTTGCAGCCCGCTACAACGGGAGGCTGAGCGGGCGCCGGGGGCAGAGGCTTTGATTCACGTGTTGCCAATATAGGGAAGACGATGGCGGGAATGACTGCCAGGAAAATCAACCCAGCCAGGGTGCCATGACCGGCGTGTTGGCCGGCTTCTTGTACGCCTTTGCCGGCCGGGCCTTCGATGCCGGTGTTATTGCTCGCTTCGACAAGCAGATCGAGCGCCGCTTGCGACGGTGGCAGTGGCGCTGAGTTGTCGCCGGTTTGCACACTGCTCATCTGCCCTGCTTTTACTTCGACACAAACACCGGCCAGATTGCAAACCCGCACCAAGCCTTCGAACACGATCACATTCATGATGCCGTTTGCAAAAGCCACGTAAAAATCGGTGCCTACGACGCCTGCCACGCCCGCCGGGGTGCGCACCTCAAACTTGCCGCCCGGCCTCGCAATTTTTTGCGCTTGCGTGCGTAATTTACCGTAGCTGAGCTCCAGATCGGTTTGCTGCGCTCCGGCATCGTGTTTCACGACGCGCATGGAGGATTCCGACCCCACGTTCAACACGGATCCATCGTCCAGGGCGATGCGGGCGCGGCCGTTCACCTGCGTATTCACCAGATCCTGCCAGTCCACGGCCGATTTGGGCGATGCCGTGATGTTGCGCGTACCGCGCGCGATGCTCACTGCGGGGATCACGCGGGACACTTCGCCGGCGCGCTGTCCGGCGGCTTGCGGTCCAGCCCAAAGGTCGGCCGGAGTAGCAATGGACAGCGACAGGAGCAGGGTCATGCCGGCAGCGTATGGGGATTTACTCTTCATCGAGGATTCTCCTAGGCGGGTGCCTTTATCATTCGTTGTTACGGGAGAGAGTTGCCGGAGTCAACCGAAATCGCGGCCCGCATTGCGCAGTCGTTACACGCGGCCTCACTAATAGCGTTTCCTGCAGTTTAACGTTTGGCAGGCGCAAGATGAAATAAGGCCGCGGCCATGTCGTCGGCCTGCTCCCTGCCACGCGCAAATTTCTGGACGGCGGAGAAAAGACAATCGAGCAGAGCCGCAGGGTTATCGCAGTGTGAAGCGCAAAGCGCCTGGAGGTGTTCCGTCCCAAACTGATCGCCCCGCATGTCGAAGGCCTCGGTGATTCCATCGGTGCAGAAGAAGACGGAATCTCCCGGCTCCAGCCGGAGCGTCGAAGTTTCGTACTGCGCGGTGGCGAACAGCCCCGGAGGAATGCCTCCCAGGTCCAGGACGCGGCACCCGTTCGAGGAAAGATGCAAAGGCGCGGGCATGCCTGCACTGGTGATCTGCATCACGCGCGTGGTCGGATCGAAGACGGCGTATTGCAAAGCGCAGTGGCGCCGGGGAAGGCCACGGATGAGGAGGCGTTTGTTCAAGAGCGACACGACGCTGTCGGGCGTCAGGCCGGTCTTGTGAACACCGCGCAGGGTCCCGACGGCGAGTGCTGCGTACATTGCCGCGGGAAGCCCCTTTCCGGAGACATCCCCGAGATAGATGCCGACGGTGCGGTCGGAAAGCTCGAAGTAGTCGAGAAAATCGCCGCCGACCTCGGCCATCGGCTGAAACGCATGGGAGATGGTTACGCAATCCGTGTGCAGCGATTCCGCGGGCATCATCATGCTTTGAATGGAGCGAGCTTCCTCGAGCTCCTCCTCGCGCATTTTCTCGATGGCCTGGAGCTCAACCAGGGTGATAACAGTGTTCATGTCCGTGTCCAAAGGGAGATAGTTTCACCGGGAAGGGGGGCAACGGTAAGTGAAGTCTAGCAGAACAGCGCATGTAACACTGCATGTGAAAGAGGGCTGTTGCTTGCGGTTGCACTACCAGGCGCAACAGGCTTGCGCGCGACGCGTGGCAGGGACACAATCGGCAAATGCGAGCCCTAGCCGGCATTCTCGTGGCCGCGGCAATCCTCTTCGGCCTGTACGAATATTACTTGAGGAAGATGCCTGTCACCGACGAAGGGACCGCACCCACGCAGGCCATCAGCCTTACTGGAGTGCGCACGGACCTTCTGCAGATCGCGCAAGCGGAGCGAGGTTACTCTGCGTTGAACGGCCGTTGCGCGACGCTGGATGAGCTCGTCTCTTCCAACTCGCTGACAATGACGAAGTCCGAACGCGACGGCTATGCGTATTCCGTCGAATGTTCCGGCGTGGAATTCACCGTTTCCGCGCGGCATGCCCCCGCGCCTTCGGGGTCGCCAATCCGGTATCCCGGGCTGGCGATTGACCAGAACATGCAGGTTCGTGAAGTAGAGTAATCGTCAAAAGTCGAACAGCATTCGTACCCCATATTCAATCCCTTTCGCGTAGTTCTGTGCTGACTTTTCCGCAATTATCATGCTGGCCCGACTATCGGAAAGCTTCGCAAATGGCAAGAAGTTCCCCATGAATGGGAGACCGATCTGGGAACATTCCTGGCATGCGTTGCGTACTTCTTATGGACAACGGTTCCCACAGGATTTTTGCGCGCCATCCGCGCGCTATTAAAGGAGAGCAACATGGACGGAGAGTTGATTGGTCTGGCGGCCGTGATCATGATTTTCGGGTTCCCCATTGCAGGCTTGTATACGTACTACCGGGTGCGAAAACTGCGCACGGAAGAGCGCCTCGCGGCAATCGCGCGGGGCGTGGAAATACCGATGGCGGCGGAGCTTTCGCAAGCAGCGCGATCGCGCAGGTCCGGAATATTGCTGGTTACCGGCGCGCTGGGCTACATGCTGGCTTTCGGTTTGATCTCTTTCATTGAACGGGAGCCGGAAGTGTGGACCGCGGCTGCGTTCGGGATCATTCCACTGGCCGTCGGCATCGGTTATTTCCTGGACTCCACACTGATTCGCCACGACGCGCAAGCTTAAGAGCGGGAAGGCTTCGTCTCGATTCTGCGAGGAGCGCAGTTTTTTCAATGTGCCCGGGACGATTAAGGGGTGCGCTTTTGGTCGGCGACGAGCACGCCGGCCTCGGCGTAGTTGGTCGCGGGCACGTCATGAAACGCAACGTGGATGTTTTCGCGCTTGGCGCGGCCGTCTTCAATCAAGACTTGCGTGACGCGCTCGGCAATTTTGCGCTTTTGGTCGGGCGTGCGTCCCTCGACCCAGGTGATCTGCACATGTGGCATCGGTTTTTCTCCTCGGTTGATGCTTCGGGATTCGCATTGGAAACTGAGGCATTTTAGCCGCCGGAAGCGTTCCGGCAAAGCCAGGCGCCACGGTGTGTTAAACTCGCCGCATGCATCCGGCAATCCCACACCTCATCGAACTGCAGCGGATTGATCATCAGATCGCCGCGCTGCGGGCCGAACTCGACACTTTCCCCAGGCGCATCCGGGAGGCCGATGCCAAGCTGAACGGCGCGCGCGCCGGAGTCGCCGCAGCGAGAGAAGTGCACACCAACAGCCAAAAGGAGCGCAAGAAATTCGAGCTGGACGTCGAGCAATGGAAGGATCGCGCGCGCAAGTACCGCGACCAAAGCGGCGCGGTGAAAACGAACGAAGCGTACAAGGCGCTGCAGCATGAAATCGCGAACGCCGAAGCGGAAATCGCAAAGGCCGAGGACCGCCAGCTCGAAATAATGATGGCCGGAGAAGAATCGGAGCGCCGCGTGAAGGTTGCCGAGGCTAAGCTCAAAGAATCGGAACGAGAGATCGCCGCGGAGCGCAAAGAGATCGAGTCGCAAATGGCGGAAAAGAAAAAACAACTGGAAGCCGCTCTTGCAGAACGTGAGAGCGCCGCGGCTCTTGTGCCGGATGATTTACGCGACCTCTACGCGCGCATCGCGAAGCGGCACAACGGCGCAGCGCTTGCCGAAGCGCGCAACGAACAATGCCGCGGCTGCGGGATGCGCATACTGCCGCGCATCATCCAGCAGCTTCGGCAAGAGGCCAACGAGGAGATCTACCGCTGCGAAACCTGCACCTTGATCCTCTATACGCTTGAGCCCGTCACCGCGGCGAATCCCGCGAGCGCCGGTGGCGCGATTTCTTCAGCGTCCACTTCTTCCTGATGGTAAAGCGTCAACAACTTCAACGCGGAGCGGGGCTTTTTGCGGACGCGCATCCGGAAACGAAACCCGCGACCGCGGCGTATCGCGCGAACATCGATGGCGGTTCGCGCGGCAACCCCGGGCCGGCTTCCTATGGCGTGGTGATACGGGATCCGCGCGGAGAAATTGTCGCGAGGCTTAAGAAATACATCGGGCGTATGACCAACAACGTCGCGGAATACTACGGAATGATCGCGGCGCTCGATTATGCACAGTCGAAGGGCATTCGCGCGCTGCGCGTGGAGAGCGATTCGGAGCTGCTGGTCAAGCAGATGCGCGGACAATACAAGGTGAAGAACGCGGACCTGCGGCCGCTCTTCGAACGCGCGAAAAAAATGTCACAGGCGCTGGAATCTTTCCGCATCGAACACGTTTACCGCGAACAGAATCGCGAGGCCGATGCGCTTGCGAATGAAGCGCTCGACGAAACGAGCGGAGCAGCGAGCACTCCCGTTTCCCCTTCGAAAGCCAAAGCGAGCAACACCAAATCAGAGCCTCGCCGAATCCGTGCGCGTTTCCGCAGTGGAGTTCTCTACCTCCTTGAAGATGTGGGTCTACCCGACGGAATCGAAGTCGAAGTACAAATCCACCCGCTACCCAAGCCCTGAGGCGCTCTACTTGAGAGCGTAGGAGCGGTAGAGGGTGTCGCGCTGGGCGGGGATGAAGCCGGCGTCGGAAATGATGCGGCGCAGCTCGTTTTCATTGGTGCGGTTTTTCACGCCGGCGGCGAAGACGACGTTTTCTTCGATGAGGATGCTGCCGACATCGTCGGCGCCGAACTGCAAGCCAACCTGGCAAACTTTGATTCCGGGAGTGAGCCAGCTCGACTGGATGTGGTCAATGTTGTCGAGATAGAGGCGGCTGACGGCGAGGGTCTTCAGGTAATCGACTGCGGTGGTCTCCTGAACTTTTTTGCCGAGGGCAGTATTTTCCGCTGCGAACATCCACGGAATGAACGCGGTGAAACCGCCGGTGTCTTCCTGAATGCGGCGCAAGCGCTCGAGATGATTGACGCGGTGGCGCAGCTCTTCGCCGCAGCCGAACATCATGGTCGCGGTAGTGCGCAAGCCGAGCGAATGAGCGATGCGATGGACTTCTTCCCATTCGTCGCTGGTGCATTTTAAGCGCGCGATTTTTCCGCGGATTTCATCGTCGAGAATTTCGGCGCCGGCACCGGGGATGGATTGCAAACCCGCGTCCATCAGGCGCTGGATCGTCTCGCGCACGCTGATTTCGGAAACTTCCGCGATACAGAGGATTTCCGGGGCGGAAAAACAGTGCAGGTGCACTTGCGGGAAGCGTTGTTTCAGCGAAGCGAGCAGATTTTCGTAATAACCGATTTGCAGGTCCGGGTGCAGACCACCTTGCAATAAGATTCCCGTGCCGCCGAGAGCGAGCATCTCTTCGATTTTTTGATAGATGGTTTCGAAGGAGAGGATATAGCCGTCCTTCGCGCCGAGCGGCCGGTAAAATGCGCAGAAGGAGCAATATTCTGTGCAGAAATTTGTGTAGTTGATATTGCGGTCGATCTGGTAGGTCACGACGCGGGGGTCGTTCTTTTTCAGGCGCATCTGGTGCGCGGCCATGCCGATGCCCATAAGGTCATCGGATTCGAGCATTTCGAGCGCTTGTTGTTTCGACAATCCCACGGCTATTTCCTGGCTGATTCTTTATTCTAACTGATGCTGCGGTCAAACTCGAATGCGCCTATCAACGGTGCACACGCCGCGGCGTGCGCCTCTACGGTTTGGCTGAAGCACGCAGGCCTTCCGATTTTGCGTGGGCCCATTCGATGGGCCTGGCCTGCGGAATCAGGCCCAAATTCGCAGCGTACTGAAAATACAATTCGAGCCCCAAGCGATTCTTTGCGCCGAGCGTGAAGTCTATGTTGTGCCGCAGATAGGACTCCAGCGCTTGCTGCGGCAATTCGAGTTCGCGCGCGGCATCGAGGCTGATTTCTGCGATGCGCGCCAGGCCAAAATCGCGAGACGTTGTGAAATCGGCGATCACTTCCGGATTCGCGATATCATTTCGGGCCGCCCAAATTGCCAGCACGGCTGGCAATCCTGTCAAATTTCGCCACTCCTCCACCACGTCGTAGACGTAGAGGGTCTCCGCACTCGAAATTCCCAACGTGGCCGCCTGACACAGCGTTTGTCCGGGTGCGCCAGCCGAATTCTCGCCTTCGATTGCAATCGAAAGCCGCAAGGCGGGATCGCCAATCAGAAGCGCCGCGTCCGCTTGCTCCAGCATGACTTTCAGATTTGGCGCCGCCTCGAAAAATGCGGGAGTAATCTTCCAATGCTCCGCGCAGAGAATGCGTGTCAGCGTTTGCGTGCTGCGCGAGCTGCGATCCAAGGCGATGCTGCGGACCTGAGCGATGGGCTTCTTCGCGATGATCAGCAAGCTGCGAACGCGATTTTTCGAAGCGATGGCGAGATCAGGCAAGACGGCCAAATCGCTGATGCGCTGATATTCGATGGCGGGAATGATGGCGATGTCCGCCGCACCGCCGCGGAGCGCTTCGGCGCAAAGTGATGGCACGGTGAAAGACAGGTCGTACTTGCCGTGGAGAGGGCCGTTGGTGAAGCCCCAGACCAACGGAGCGGTGTTGAGGTACTGCACGATGGAGATGCGAAGTTTAGGCAAATTTGCAATTCTCTCGCGGAAACCAAAGTATACCGGAAGTTGCTGGGCAAAGGGCAGTCATGCTAGAACATTGAAAGATTTGCAAGGTTCAAAGCGAGCGAAAGATTGAAAGAAAGAGAGTTGATGCCCGCTTTGCTGGAATTCGTCGCCGCGAAGGCCATCCAGCGGGAGGGCAGCAACGAAGGGCGGCACCACGGCATCAGAATTAAGGAGCGCGGAGAAACCCATGAATAAGATCTCGAAAGCGATATTTGCCGGGCTGGCGGCTCTGGGATGCGTCACGTGGGCTGCCGCAGCCGGGCCCGAACGGCGGGCGATTGATGGAGCACATTCGTCGCTGAAAGTGCGCGTTTCAAAGAGCGGCGTTTTTTCGGCGTTTGCGCACAACCATGAGATCGAGGCGCCGATCGCATCCGGTGAAGTGACCGAAGCGGGCAATCCATCGGTGGAACTGCGCGTGGACGCGCGTAAGCTGCGCGTTCTCGACCCGGAAGCATCCGCGGATACGCGGGCACAAATCCAGAAGACAATGCTCGGCCCTCAAGTTCTGGACACGGAGCGCTTCCCAGAGATTCATTTTCAATCTGCTGAGGTCGAAGCCAAGGAGACGGACCATTGGCTGGTCCACGGGACACTGGATTTGCACGGGCAGAGTCATCCGGTAACAGTTGACGTTAGCTTGAAGGACGGCGCTTACCGGGGAACTGCGGCGCTGAAGCAGACCGAGTTTGGAATCAAGCCTGTGACCGTGGCGGGTGGGACCGTCAAAGTAAAGGATGAGGTTAGAGTGGAGTTTGCGATTGCGTTGGTGAAGTAATCCCACGCGGATGTTCCTCAAACAGCGGCAAGTTATCGGCGGTTCCCCATTTATTAAACCGATTTAGTATAATCCGCAGCAAAACGGCAAGAAGAGAAGCGGCGCGAACGGAAACGGCAGGCGTGTTTGGGTGCGCTGAACTTTTCCGCTCGCAGCAGGAGGTGGGTGTATGTCAGGCGCGCGATGGTTTGGTTTTTGCGGAGTGCTGATCGGAATTCTGCTGATGGCTTCTGCTGCCGGTGGCGCGGCGGCCCCTTCCGGGGAAGTGCTGCTTCAGGACAATTGGAGTTTGCAGTCTTCGTGCCAGGTGAAAGCGGCGGGTGAGGAGATTTCGAAAACAGGTTTCTCGACCGACGGCTGGCACCACGCGGCCGCGCCAACGACGGTGGTGGCCGCGCTCATCGCGGACAAGACGCTTCCCGACCCATATTACGGAATGAACCTGCGTTCGTATCCCGGAATGGGATACGCGATTGGGCAGAATTTTTCGAGTGTGGCGATGGCGGAGGACAGCCCGTATCACTGCTCGTGGTGGTATCGCACGGAGTTTCGTTTACCGTCGGGCTCGAACGGAAAGAAAACCTGGCTGCATTTTGACGGGATCAACTATCGAGCGAATATCTGGCTGAACGGGCAAAAGATCGCCGACGCGCAGGATGTAGCCGGAACATTTCGCGCGTTCGAATTCGAAATCAGCAAGCTGGCGCGGGCGGGCAAGGCGAATGCGCTGGCATTGGAAGTTTTTGCGCCGAGGGAAACGGATCTGGCAATTACGTGGGTGGATTGGAACCCCGCACCTCCGGACAAAGACATGGGATTGTGGCGGGACGTTTATCTGACGACCAGCGGAGATGTTTCCCTGCGGAATCCCTTTGTGGCGAGCAAACTGGATGAGAAATATACCAGCGCAGCGCTGACGATCAGCGCGGACTTGAAGAACACTTCCGATCATCCGGTAAAGGGGGTCTTGCGCGCACAGATTGGAGCGATCCGAGCGAGCCAGGCGGTAGAGTTGGGGCCCTCTGAAGCGAAGACGGTGCAACTCTCGGCGGAGCAGTACCTGCAACTGAAGTTCGAACACCCGCGATTGTGGTGGCCATACCAGATGGGGACACCGAATTTGTATACCGCGAAGATTGCTTTTGAAAGCGGGGGAATAATTTCTGATTCCTCGGAGGTGCAGTTCGGAGTGCGCGAAGTAGTGTCAGACAAGAATGAACGAGGCGACCGGCTGTTCAAGATTAACGGGCGGAATGTCCTGATCCGCGGCGGCGGCTGGTCTTCGGACATGTTTCTGCGCTGGATGCCGGAGCGCGTAAGACACGAATTCGAATATGTGAAGGACATGGGGCTGAATACGATCCGGTCGGAGGGCAAACTCGAACGCGATGAATTTTTCGATATGGCCGACCAGATGGGGATTCTCATCATGCCGGGGTGGTGCTGCTGCGACATGTGGGAGCGTTGGAAAAGGTGGCAACCGGAGCATTACAAGATTGCCGGAGCGTCCCTGGAAGACGAGATCCACAAGTTGCGCAACCATCCGAGCGTGTTTGTGTGGCTCTACGGGAGCGACAACCCGCCTCCCGCGGACGTGGAGACGATGTATTTGAAAATTCTGAAGGACCTGCAGTGGCCCAACCCTTCCGTGTCCTCCGCTTCGGAAAAGCCGACGACGGTAACGGGGCCTTCCGGAGTGAAGATGACAGGGCCGTATGACTATGTGCCGCCTAATTACTGGCTGACGGATCAGAAGCTGGGCGGGGCGCGCGGCTTCAACACAGAGACGAGCCCGGGGCCGGCGATTCCGCCGCTGGAAAGCTTGAAGCGTTTTCTGCCCGCGGAGCATCTTTGGCCGATCGACGATTTCTGGAATTACCACGCGGGCGGGAACCGATTCAAAACCGTGGAGGTTTTCAATAAGGGCCTGGAGGAACGCTACGGGCGGGCGGAGAGTTTGGACGATTATCTGCGCAAGTCGGAAGCGATGGCCTATGAGGGCGAGCGTGCGATGTTTGAAGCGTATGCGCGGAACAAATACGTTTCGACAGGTGTAATCCAGTGGATGTTGAACAATGCGTGGCCCTCTACGATATGGCATCTCTACGATTACTACCTTGTGCCCGCCGGCGGCTATTTTGGCAGCAAGAAGGCGACGGAGATGGTCCACGTGCAGTATTCCTATGACGACAATGCGGTGGCGGTGATCAACGGATATGAGCGCGGGATGAAGGGGATGAAGGTTTCGGCAAAGATTTGTGACCTGGAAGGAAAGGAGAAGGCATCGAAAGAAGCGGTGCTGGACCTTACGGCGGACAGCAGCACGAAAGCGTTTGACCTTCCGCAGAAGGAAGATGCGGGGACGACCTACTTTTTGCGGCTGGAGTTGCGCGACGCTAGCGGGAAGCTGGTGAGCGACAATTTTTACTGGCTGTCCAGCAAAGCAGATGTGATGGATTACGAGAAGACCAAAGGAACGGCGTACACGCCGCAGGCGGCTTTTGCGGATTTGACTGGATTGAACAAATTGCCGCCGGTGCAGCTTGTTGTTCGTAGCAGGACAGAGAAGCGCGGCAAAGATGGCGCAGTACATGTCACAGTAGAAAATCCCAACAAGAACGTGGCATTTATGGTCCGGCTGAGGCTCACACAGGGAAAAGGTAGCGAGGACGTCACGCCGATCTTCTGGGAGGACAATTACTTTTCCCTTCTGCCCGGGGAAAAGAAAGAAGTGAGCGGGCGGTATGAACTTTCAAGCGTTGCGGGGAAGCAGGCCGAACTAGAGGTTGGGGGATGGAATGTCACGCCCTCCGATTCCGGCGCGGCGTCTGGAGGGAAGAGCGGAAGC
>Ga0209118_1000080_pt1 | contig 69744 bp, 100 predicted proteins | sample BlaSpr_A8_Ref_M1_FD_187988 | JGI IMG/M metagenome (GOLD analysis project Ga0209118, IMG submission 187988) | Forest soil microbial communities from Thunder Bay, Ontario, Canada - Black Spruce, Ontario site 2_A8_Ref_M1 (SPAdes) (version 2) | ecosystem: Environmental > Terrestrial > Soil > Boreal... | reverse complement strand
GCTTCCGGGAATCCGTACGGGACGGCTCGCTTACCTAACATGTAATCGATCCACTGTGCCTTACCTGTGCCGGTGGCTCGTTTGCGTATTTGAAGGTTGCCGTTTGCGGGGTTAGATCGATAGCTCCCGTACACGAGCAACCACCTCACGTCATATCCGAATTCGATCATGCCCGGTAACTGTGCTCCCTGTAACCTGTGGGAGTCGAGTGAGGCAATTAAATCGAGGATACTTTTCAACTCTACTCCGACAAGTATAGGCCCGCTCTCACCATTCCCGGTGAATGCTACATCGCCAGATTCCAGCCGGGTTAGCTCGGCGCAGGTAGAGAGCGGCGGGAGGGATAGCAACTCCCGGATACGGTCGCCACCGTACTTGCTAGAGCCTAATCTATCGTCGAACAGTATCAAGGTAGATCGTCCCATTCAATCCGATATGGTTCTTTTGTCTTGGGTATCGCGCCAGATTCGATCAACTTGTCAACCATTGGACGTAGTACATTCTTTTCCATGAACAATCTACACGCTTCAAGCTCCGCTCTTTGCTCTGTTCTCTCTTGCTCTAATCGAGTGCGTATCATCCTTTCCAAGATTTGCAATGACTTGGCGCGTTTTCTCCGTTTTCTCATTGCCAGTCCCCCAATTCAGAATCAGGGTATTGATTCACACATGCGTACGCGAACGGACCGCCTAATTCCGCCCACTCATCCTCAGTATAAATGTTCCCCATCTCTGCTATGTTAACTCCCGACCGGACAATCTCCAATTCAAACTTCGGAGGGTCCTTCCTCTTCCGCTTCACCCGGATATGCCCAGACCAATCCGCCAAGATTTCCATCTGATCGTTACCCCGAGCTGTGAATCTACCTGTTGGCGCGTTCCCTACCCACACCTCTTGCATGCGAGCGAGTATGATTAGGTGAGCGTTACCACCGCGAGCAATGTCAAAGATCCGTTTCCACTGCTCATTCATCATGTTCTTGGATCGCCCGAAGTCGCCTTGTACCGTTTCCAATGTCCCGCGTACGGCCAGCTTTAATATCTCATCGTACTCGGTGCCAGTGTCGAGGCAAATGGTTTTAATATTCCCCTTCTTACTCTCGGCCACGGCCCACTTGAGATTGCGGAGAGTTTTGGCGATGGCGGCCTGCCCTAGTTGTTTCGCCTTGGCATGGTCGAGATTAGTAATGTCGTCCGCGGCGTAGTTGACCCCGACATAGAGTATCTTTCTTCCCATACGTAGGGCTTCGGTTACAGCGTAATCGGATCGTTGATCAAAGTTGATAAACGCCACCGGGTCGGGGCAATAGCGAGTAACAAAGGTAGTCTTGCCCGATTTAACCTCGCCATAAATCAACGCCACGCATTGCTTTCGGGGTGCAGATAGCACGGTGAAGTCGCTCCCGCCGATACCATCGCCACCGCTAGTGCCCACAGGAACATTAGATGGACTCGGGCCACTTGTCTTGGTTACTGGCATTGTTATACTCTCCCCTTGAACTTCAAGTAACTCTCTAGGATTTCCCGGTCGCCATCGCTCATGTCGTCGCTGTTGTCCAACGCCCAGCGAATGTAACCGGGGCCGGAGTCCTCGCGGAGTACGTCTCGCACGGTGCGGCCAGGGTGACCGGACTTAGGCCCGTACTTACCAAACAAGAACTGGGATTCGGAGTCTAGCCAATCGCGGGACATGGGTTAACCGTTCCCCACTTCTCTGTACTCTACCGGCCTGCCCAATTTGCCAGCTAACTGTATACCAATTCGCATACCTGCGCTGATTCCGAAATCTCGGTACACGATTACCGCATCGGCAACTTGATACCACGCGGACCCTGATTCCATACCGAGTAATCGTTCACTGGGTTTACTATCGTCTAGCACTTGAGTATAAAGAAGGTGACTCGCGAATGGGGCCTCGCCACGGCTCAAGCTGTCGAGTAGGCATCGACGGGCGTAAGTGACATTCCGCTCAGTGTCGCCGGAGTAAGGGGATTCGATGATAACTCGACGCATTACACTTTCCCCCTATCTTACTTCCGTGGTTAACCAACATGGCCCATGTCTCGCTCAGTTCTCTCTTACTAAACCGTCTCTCCCAGACTCGATTGATCGGGCGGCGCTCGCTCCGGTAATCCCCATTGATGAACGTGGCATTTAGCCGTCCTATATCGGTTCCCAACCCTACACACTCGCCCGCGATCTGCCACCAGTAGCGACGCAACTTTTCCGCGAGTGGATCAGTGACGGCCCCCATCCATGTTAACTTAACTTCTTCCGCGGCCCAATCCTCTATATCCTGTAAGTCCGGGGTAATGTAGATCCCGCTTGCCTGCACCTCGCCGGGTTGGATATACCTCTCGGGATATGTCCTCGCATACCGGGAGATGATTGCTTCCTCGTGGGCGCACCCGAGTTGCATGCGAGTCATATCTAGGTGATCCCGTTCACGTTCTTTGTAGTAGCCGAGTCGGATGCATAGATCATTGATGATGGTGCTCAGATGGAGTCCCGGAGAGCGATTAGTCATCGGGCACAAGTCGGGTATACCTTCACTCACTAAACGGATATCCGGACGCGTAGAGGAGATCGGCATTTAGGAGACTTGCCCTATTTCGCAGGCTATCATACGGAGGGACGATAGTTTAACTTTATGAACAGTGTTATTGCGTGTCATGACAACCAGCAATCTATTGGGGGATATCTGCTCTATGACTTGTACTATACCGTCCACCTTACAATTCAAAGGTTTACCGTTATCTCCGTTAACCAAGCAATGCACACAACCGTCCAATAGGTACAAGCCGTGTACTTTGACGCTATCAACCATAGACCACTTCGGCGGCTCGGCTCACGTCAATGGCACCGTCGCACAGATATATAGCCACTAGGAAACCGAGCCGCCGAGAGAGTAATTGCCTTAGACTGCGGTTACCGTGTCAGCGTCGGCGTCGTAGATGAAGTGATCCGTCTGCTCGGCCAACCAAGCGAACGCTGCGGGAGTCTTGCCGGTATGGGCGAGGAGTTGATTGGTTTCCCCCGTTTCCTTGAACGTGCTCAGCAAGGAACCCGGAAGCTTGCTTCGTTCAATGGTGCCAGCGGATGGTGTCTTGCTCGCGGCGGCCTTGGCGACGATGGCCGCTACCAGACGGGCCTCGAAATCGCCACCGTCGCCACCTTCAGCAGCGGCAGCAGCCTCCCCAGCAGCGGCGGGAGTGGTGGGCGCGCTCTTGGCAGGAGCGGCCTTGGGCTTGGCAGCGGCGGCCTTACTCGCTCCCGTACCACCCTTCTTCACCATGGCCTCAGTCAGCACTAGGATTTCCTTGGCTCGCGTCTGGGCGCCGGTATCTCCCCCGCCACTCGCCGCCTTGTTGGCCGCGTCCAGGTTATCCCGCGTGTGTTGGGGAACCCGGTCCCATCGGCCGTAGAGCCCCACGAGATCCGCGAGAGACTGGGCGCTCTCCACCAGTTCCTTAGCCCCTGCATCCTTGGCGCATTGCAACCAATGGGACAGGTTAGTGCTCTTGCTCATCTCGGGGTAGACTTTGGGGTTACCGTACTCATCCTCACCACTCTTCTTCTTGGCGGTTTCCAATACAGCGGGGGTGGGGGCCACATACAACGCGGAGAACTGGGGTACCTCGTCCGGTTCGACGGAGGAGTTGGGCTCACCCTTCGCAAGGGATTCGTACCCGGCCCAATCCGCTCCCTTGGGTTCCACCCCGTCATCCGAGGGGACGAAGAGAGTAAGGGAGCCCGCACCGAGATAGGTCCGCACGTAGCCGTCTGGGGTGAGGTTCGCGGGGGTAAGGGTTGGGTTATCTCCCTGGTTGTCATCGGGGAGGATGTCCGCCATGACCGCGAGCGAGTACTTGCCTTGGCTCATACTCACGCCGGCCTTGTTGAGGTAGTTGTGCGGGATGAAGGAGAGGGCGACGACTTCTCCGATGAATCCGGTGGGGAGTCCGCCTCCACCCTCTACCATCTTGTCGGGGTCGAGGGAGACGAATCGACGGGGGGGAGGGGATGAAGGGGATGGCTTCGCTGAGGGTTTCGCTGCCATTGGACTCATAGAGTGATCGTACCTGCCTTTCGAGTTGGCCCACAAGGGGGCACGTTACTGGTTACTGGTTACGTTGCAATCGCCGGGAGCCATTGTGGGCCGGCAAGGATTAGATTGAATCTGGTTGAGGTGGTACATGCGCGAGGCGCCAAGCCCAAATATGTCTATTACCCACTATCCTGCCGAGAGTGACTATGCCATCTCTCGTGATACCAGAGCCAGCGTAGATCCAATCTTCGTGGGTTATGCTCCACTGAGCAATCACAGGGTAGATGCAACCCAATTCGACCAATTCGGGACCGTGGGGTGCTGCTGACATGTCGTAATTCCACCCGTTGAGTTCCGCGAAGGATTGAGCCATACGCCGGAACTCAGATTGCCATCGGGATACTTCACCACACGCCGTATCTACTTCTCGCTGCAACCGTAGAAACTCCTTACGAAAATCAGCGATCTCCCTATCTCGCTGATCCACCTTCTTGACTTCACCTTCGTAGAGGTTGCGGTAAGTGTGCTCGGTTGGAGTATTGCACATGGTGGCGATATCGTGGATGGCATCGTCTCGCTCAGCACGCAACTTCTCTGCGTCGGAGTACTGGACCCAGTTACCGCCCGAGTTTCTTTCCATTCTGGCATTACAGACAGCGATCTTACTGCCCGGTTGACGGTTGGCTACGATAAGCACACAGTTGAAACGATCTAGAGCCATGATGTAATTCCTTTCGTACCTAGTAGTGTTGTAACCTTTCACGTTTTCCGGGTGCCACGGTTCGCCCAGACTACCGCAAGTCGGGGGTCCCTGTCAAGGACTTCCTGCGGCCAGCGGCCACGAGCGAGAGGTTTAAGGCCATCCGTTGCCCCCGTCGTGCCACGGATCGGGGTCCGGGTCCACCCACAATTGCCATCAGAGTCAAGCCCATCCGCCCCGGCCTCTCCCGGCTTTAGATCGCTTGCTGGTGCTGAGATAGGCGCGGATGCAGTGCCCCCGAGTCCCAGCCGGCGCTTGAGGGCCTGCACTTCCTCCAAGGTGACAGGGCACGGCGCACTCAGGATATCCGATAACGGGGGCATCGCAGGGTCTAGTGTCCCGCTATCCGTCTCAGTGTACCGGATAAGGTGATCGCCCGGGTTATGTGGAGCGAACACAGATGCACCAACGGAGGCGGCGTCGGGGATCTCGCATTGATCGCAGATGTACGCATGACACCCTAGACAGTAATACGAGGAATCAACTACTCTGCGGCAGTTGAAACACATGCCTAATCCTCGCTTCTTTACATCTTGTATTAGATCAGTGATATGCATGGCCTGCTCCTTTTATGTGACATTCAATGCTGGCGGTACCCTATCGCTCTGTCGCCAACTAGCACGGAACGATTTACTAAACTTAGCCGAGCGGGCGAACCAATCTCCCCAGTGTGTATCAAAAATTGCGCATTCACCCCAATCAGAATTACTTCTCACGTGGCGCCCGACCATCTGTTGTATGCTCTGGGCCGCGAGATAGTTACGATAGCCCTTGTCCTCAGCGAGTCGCGCACTATTCACAGGATCACCCGAATAGATAAATGGGACCTTTAATATTACACTGTGTCTACACATGTCATCGGCGAAGTTGTAACCCTCTTCGACAGAGGGAGAGACAAGGATACATGGATATTCACATTCCATGTACTCACTTATTACTTGGCGCGCCGTATCCGTGTTATGGTGTAACATGATATCCTTGTACTTACTTCTTCGTACTACATCATTGGCATACCTGTATGAGCGGGAGTGGATGACTCCCTTACGATCTAAGCGGCCTTCTATCCACGAGTCGACCCGATTCATTAAGAGTCTCATTGATCCTTCTGTCATCTTGCTATCGACCCGGACAGTGGGGATGTAGTAGAACGGGCGCCGTCTCGGATCGAATGTACTCTCCACCTCACGATAGTAAGCGAGCCCTGGCACCGTTGAATCGATCCCGAGATATTTACAGATATCGATAGATAGTGTGGCAGAGGATAGGAGAACCTTGGAGATGCCACGGTATAGGCACTGTTCCGCGTATCGGTTGGCCCACACGGGGGAGAGCTTTACCGCGCGAGTGGTATGCTCGGCCACTACCCACTTGGTGCCATCTGTGACACTCGCCGCGAGGCGGGAGAGATCCTTCCCCAAGCGAGATAGCTTACTTAGCTCCTTCCCATCGTCTCCCACGTATCCTCGCGAGTCAATGGCGCGCCGGAGAGATCTATACTTCGCCCGGGCCTCAGTTACCGCAGTACCGGCCCACTTAACCCACTCGGATACATCAGCGGTATGCGCGGGGGTGTCGATGCCTAGTAACCGATGGATAGCGCGATTGGACACCCGCACGGATAGCAAGTCCACCAGTAGATCAGGCGCTAGGTGGGCTTCGTCTAACACGATGAGATCGAATTTACCCAATCGGTCAGGATCATCAGACTTGCCGATGGTGACATGGTGCGCGTAATTAGTGACGACGGAATTACTCGCGTGAGCGGCGGCTACTAGTGGCCAATACTCGCACCGTTCGCGGTCGCATTCCAACCCGTCGAAGTCTCCGGTATCGGGGTCAAGCGAGGACGATGCACAGGAGTAGTGGGAATGGCCTGATATGTTCACCATACCGATGCAACCGAAGTCGGCGGCCACCTGAGCTTGTAATCCCTTGTTACTCACAAGGTACAGGACGCGGTCGCCTTTGAGTAACGCGGTGGACATGTTGACTAGCGACTTACCCGAGCCAACCGGAGAATTCAAGAGATCGAACCGAGCCTCAGAGGTAGAGAGGTCGAGGATAGCGGGCTCCTGTCCGGGGCGGTAACCGGGGAACCGGGACTCTGGCAGGCCAAGGTCAACGGGGAGCACTATTCCCCTCTGCCGTAGATACGAGTAACTTTGCTTATCCCCATCTCCTTGCACACTGCATCGAAATCAGGCTCCCCACTGTGGAGCTTAAAATGAGTTTCAATGAATCGACGCAGAGGAGCCCGCAATCTAGCTCTCTCCGAAAGTAGATCGGATATCTCGTTGTGCCCCTTGCCATCTGTTTCGGTTATCGCCACATCATCCTCCTTACTTCCTTAACCCCCATCACCACTCCACACGCGAATACGCCAACTACCACGAGCGCGCCTAGGGCCACGACGACCCCGATAGCGCGGAGAATGAGGACGGAGTACCAGATGAGCGACACAGGGCTACTCCTTCTCGTCTCGCCCAAGCACCTTGTAATATGGCGCACCTTCCGTTGTGGATAGCTCAATCGTGAGCATGCTTACTCCGTGCTCTAGTAGGGCCGTCTTGCTGATGCTCTTTTTCCCCTTGCACTTGTTCAACCTCCACCCCTCGCCATCTACCTTATCCACCCCGGCCCGTTCGGCATGCTCGGCTATCTCGGCGGCGATGGGCTTAGCGGAGTCCTCTAGGGCCTTGATCTGAGCCCGCAAGTCTCGGTATGCCGCGCATAGAGATGGGAGCGCGCGGCGAGCCTTCAAGTCGCGGAGGGTGGACACGGATGGGACTTCAACGGTAGTGGTTACTCGCGCGGTGGCCATGGTGGTTACACTCCTCTCCAATTGAAGTCGCCGGTAACTTCGTAGACGCCTACCCCGATATGCGTTGACTTGATCTTGTACTCCTCGCCCTTCCATAGCGCAGGACGCGGATGGTTGAGTAAGAGCATTTGCAGTGCCGACTTTCGCATGATGTACGTGCTTGTAGGGTGAAAGTTGGCAATGGCCGCCCGTTCGTTGGTTGTGAAATTAGTAACTTTCATACTATGCCTCCCATCATCGCCTTCAACTGGTTAATATGTGCGACCCACTACGACCAGATCATCAACAGGCAAAGTAATGTAGTCGTTACCAGACAGAGAATCATCGCGTCTAGGGACGGTAAAGATAGTGGCCACGGTGAGATTACCCTCGCCGAGAAACACACTATACACTCTTCCGCAGACCCCCGACTCTCTAGATTGTATGATATCACCAAGTTGAATGGCGTCCCTATTCATCACGCATCATCCTCCGTAGATCGGCAACCTGTTTCCAACCCTCGACCCTCTGGTATGCGTACCTACCCTTGACCAGGGTGTTATACGCGCGCCCGATAGACCGCTTACCCGTGCCAGCGGCGAGTAATCCGGGAAGCCATGACGGGATCGGCCTTATATCCTCTAGAGACGGCCCATAGAGAAGAGCTACTGGTGGATCATGTATGTCCTCACAACGCAGGAATAAAGCGAGGTAACCCATTCGGTAGGCAATGGAGGAGATCCACGCAGAGGTGGGGGTGGGAGTAGTCATGCCCACCCCATCCCCGCCCCATACTTCCGGTCAACGTCTATAGCCTTGGGCTGATCCATGTGATGTACGAATATCTCGTTACCGCGCCGAGAGCATCGAACACCAGCATGGCGGTAGAGTGCCGCTCTCAGGGGAGTTCCATCGCCAGCTGTCCAGCAGACATAGTGCTCGCCATCGATGGTACGGTAGAGATCGGCCGAAGTCTTGACTGGGTGTCCGCTGCACGACTCGCCGCCGTGCCTAGCGGTTGTCTTGGTGTACCCCGTGAGATCGCGCGGGCTCATACGCACTTGCTCTCTGGACACTGGCATACGGTCACAGCGCCATCAACGTGTCTGTGGATATGATCCCCTACTCGCGCCCGCACCTCTGGGGTTACGAGACGGTTACCGCTGCCGAGTCCACGTAGCCTCTGGGCATCACGAGAGAGTTCAAGCTGGTAGATCCCCGAGAGCTTACGCCCGTGTCGCACTTGCCCCCTACTGGCCTTCTCGTGGAGGCACTTGCGGAACCAAGCAAGGTACTCAGTTACGGTCATGGGGTCGGATGCCCAATCGGAAGTATTGAACCGATCGCACACCCCGGCCGCGAGACGGGCCTTGGCCACTTGGACGGCCTGCACCAGTTGAGCGGCGGTGTAGGATGACGGCACGCGCCAAGTGACAGGGGTGGAACCGATCACTTGCTCACCTCTTCCACTTTCGCGCGCCGACCGTAGAGGGTGTGTTTGTCCGCAAACGCATCCGCGTCGGATCGGTTGGCGAACGACTGGACCATGATCGAGTGCTTACTTGCGCGGGAGCGGATAGAGTCGAAGTAGGTCACCTCATACACGAGGACGGACCTAGACTTTTCATAGTAGCTCTTGCCGCACTGGTAACAGTAGTACCACCCAACTTGGGCATCCGCACTGAGTTGATGGCTTGGGCTAATAGGGCAGCAGACCACCCCATCGCTAGGATCAGTTGCAGTGAACTGGATAGTGTTACGGGTCACAGTACACCGTCCCACGTCTCATCCCGCCCATGCCTCCGGTTGTGGGCCTTCACGGCGTCACGTAGGGCTAGCTCGTCCCGTTCCGCCTTCTCCCGCACACAGGAGCAATCGACCCACACGCCACGGTCGAACCATCCACCGTTGTTGTGGCAGTCCTCGCACGGATCGGGGAGGGAGAGGGATTCGGAGTCGTCTAGGTGGGCCAGTGCTTGGGCAAGGGTCATGACTGTGCCGCCTTCTCAGCCTTGCGGTCAAGCTGCAAGCAGCGAAGCATCTGAGCCTTGGTTGCCTTGCCTGTGGCCCAGAGGTCTGACAGCCTATCCCATTCGCGCAGTTCCTTATCGGTCATCTCTTCATCTCCTCTCTAGTACCTTCATCCAAGGTCATACTACCTCCCTATCTACCCCGAGTCAAGCCCTTATCCTCATCGATACCATGTAATCATTACACTTTAGGGTCATTCTATGTCGGCATTTGTCCTACATATAGGGTAGACACTTAATTACGCTCCCCGTCTGATGGGTTCCCGTCGTGGCCTGCGCTCCCTCTGGTACGCGTCATCTCGTGGGTCCTTCCTACTCGTCCTACCGTCGTGTACCTTACCCCCATCGCCCCATAGCTTACCGTGGGGCACGGCCCATGAAGGAGGTAATACGCTCACCACTCTCCTACTCTCGGGGTCCCAGACTGCGTACAGAGCCACTGGGGTGCGCCCGGGTATCGATATAGCCATAGAGTAGATGTGCCGCTCGCGGTGACCTGGACTCCCGTTGCCTGGCTCACGAGCCTCCTGTACTCCGATACACCGATGGGAGCCCGAGGTAATCTCCCGTTCGAGATAGAGTAGTTCATTGAGCCCGATAGCGAGCCCGAACCGGGATAGGAACCGTGCGGCTACGTGAGTGTCTAGGTGATCGCGCATGGGATACCACGCCTATCTGCACGGGTCTAGGCCGGCCTCACGCTCATCAGCAGCGGCTTCGTAGAGTTCAGCGATCTTGTCACCGATGGGTTGACCTATCGAGCGCCATCCCCTTGCACGATCTCGGAAGAGGAATACTTCGCGGGACACATACTTGCCGGAGCGACCCCACCCCAAGAGAGCGATACGAATCGCGTTGGTAGCGGCTGTATGGTTAGCTTGGTTCACGTTCTCACCTCTCGCTTTCTTCGGCGAATGGGCCAGCTTCTTCCTCTCGGATCATCCGCTCGATATCAGCGGCATGTTTCAGTAGAGAAATACCCTTGTCATCGCCAGCTTGGCCCATGGTCATGTTACTCGCTAGCGGCTCGGTATGGACAGCCATGTCAACGGGACCAGGGGAATTAGTGATCTCCACCAAGATATCATCCGCTCGCTCAGTCAACTCTACACACGCTTGGGTTGAGTTGATGATGGACACTCGCTTACCGGGTGGAACGGGGAACGTAATCGTAATCACTTAGTCACCTCTCACTTTCCACGAATACTAGGGTTTCCTTAGACCTCGTTAGACTCACATATTTCAAGTTGAGTTCTTGGGCTAGTTGCTCTGGCCTCTGTCCCTTCCACACTAGGGGTAACTTTTCGGGGCACAGGATGAATACCCGATCTGCTTCCAGTCCCTTCGCCCGATGTACCGTGGAGAGGACTATCGCGGAGTCCTGGTCGCTAAACAGGTTCTCGATTGCCCTACTCAACTCATCCACCGTCCGCGCGTCCGTGAATGACTCGTAACACGCCCTCACCCCATCGCACTTGTCGGTAAGCGCCTCAATAGCTTGCTCGCTGTCGTGCTTGCCCTCTAACTTCGCCACCTTGCGTGAGAGGTAGTCCGACAGGGTGCCTTGGAATCCTCGGTACTCAAACCCCGCTACCTTCGCCACGTCCGCTACGATGTCGGTAAGTTGATTGGCGATGTCCCGGCCGCGAACCTTCGCGGGCATACGGCGGCCGATGAGGTGGATGCAGAGTTTGATGAGGGGGGCGGTAGTACGACAGATGAGCATGTCGCCCACGCGCACATGGGTGGACACGGCACTGTAAGGCAAGTGTTGAATCACGCCTTCTGGTGCATCCTCCCGGGCTTCGATCTCAGGGACGATCTCTTGAGCGAGGGCGATATGTGACTCGGGGCAACGGTAGCAGATCGAGAGGGGCAATTCCTCCGCGTCCGTGCAAGCCACGAAGTTGTCTACGCTGTCGCAATCTGCCCCCGCGAAACCTTGGATCGATTGCCGGCGATCCCCCACGCCTACGATGTTAGTGTGATCGTCCGTGGCTCGCATAGCAAGGCTACGTTGTGCTCTTGACAAGTCTTGTAATTCGTCGATGAGTATCCAATCCCGCGCGGGGAGTCGGATATCGAGGACATGCGGGAGCCACAACATATCCGAGAAGTCTACTACCTTCTGCGTTTGGGCTTGCCGCAACCCATCCGCTACCACCGCTTGAATGGCCGCGTAGATGGTAGCCCGGTTCCCGTTCAACTGGATACCGTATTGGGCGCATAGAGCGTCGAGTGCATCAGTGGAAGAGAAATCGATCAGATTTGCGGTACCGAGACGATGTAGGGACATGAGGGTGGATCGAATGGTTTGAAAGCTCATCTCTCCCATAGTCCAGCTATCCGCAGTGAACTTGCCCTCTGCGATCTCCTTCGTCTTAGCGTAGATGAGTTGACTGTACTTGCCCGAGTTGACTTGCACCCGGCCCAAGTGCGCGGAGACAGCGGCCAACCCGAACGCATGGCAGGTTTTCACCTCTACGTGGCGAGGGAGGGTTGACTTGAGGGTTTCGGCTATATGCTTGTTAAACGCGAGGAAGAGGCTATTCGCGGATGAGGGGATCTCGCGGCAGATGGCTTTGAGAGTGTGGGTCTTACCGCTGCCTGCGACTGCGTTCACCACAAGGCGGATAACTCGCGTGGATGACTCCCTCACCCGGGCGATGATGGCCTCTTGGTAGCGAGAGAGGGTTACCTTGGGCGGGAGCGGGAGTCCGATGACAGGGCTCATGAGTGCACCTCGGGCGCAGCATCGTACTCGTTCTCGTCATACTCGTTCCCCTCCGCGGATGGGGCCTCATCGGGGAAATCAGCGAAGTACGCATCTAGCGCGCCCTCCGCTGTCTCTGCCTTGTAGGGGCCACCACAGCGCGCACGAACACCTGTCTTTACCGGGATGATGTAAATCGTATAGTCTTGCATGGTGTCTCTCCTTGTATGTACGACCGTGAGAGGGTGGTGAGACGAGTGCTCTACAGGATAGCTTTCTTGAACTCGTATCCCGGGTTGTCCTTCGTCATCTGTACGATAGTAGCGGCAACAGCGTTACTGGTGAAGCGGGCCGCATGGATCTTTAGGCGGATGGTGCCACCACGCGGAGTCACGAATGACCACGACTTAGCCCCGATCTTGCGGACCTTGATCCCCCAGTCTTCCCACTGGCGGGTAACAGACGTGAACGGGTAGATGGTGGAGGTGTGTGCGGTTGTCATCTCATCTTCTCCTTGGGCTGGCTTATGTGCCGGCGCCCCTGTCTATGCGATCTCCTGCCCTAAGCTAAGCCGCTTGGCGATCCGAGCGGCATGGGAGCGATCTGAGAACACGTCGGGGTACACGTTCCAGACACCGCCCTCGGTTACCCACATAGGGGTGTAGTATGCATGTACGTACTTGGTGCCGTTGGTGAGCGTCCGGGTGTGCTGCGTCGTGCGAACCTTCCAGGTGGTTACCATGGGTGTAGAGTACCCCCCGTCCAGGGTCCCTGTCAAGGACCCTCAACCCCCAAATCGCTCAATTCCTCGTAAGTGTATGGCATCATTGAGACTTTGGTTACGGCGAGAAAGTTATCTAGGGGCTATCTGGCCCGTTTACGACGGGACTTACCGGGAGCCTTACCAGCCTTCTTACCGCCAGCCCTGCCACCGTTCAAGGTAGCCAGGTAGCCTACCCTCTTAGCCCCCGAGTATGCCAATAGCTCAGCCGTACTCACCCCGAGTCCTACCGCCAACCTCTCCGCATAGGCCACGGTGCAATTCCGCCGGCCCTTGAGTATCCCGGTGATATGGCTCCGACTCAACCCCGTGGCCCGGGACAGCCCATGGTACGTCATCTCCGCGATTACATGGTCTAGCTCGGCGATGAGCAAGAGAGGGGAGTCATGGCCCGCTCCAGCAGCCGCCACGGGTGTAGCAGCGGCTAAGGCGATGGGTGGTACGCGCGCGAGAGAGAGGGAGAGAATATCGGGCTCGGGCTCGAGAGCGAGGGTCGCGGCAGCGCTGGAGCGGGGCATAGGAGGAGCGTACCACAGAAGGGGGTCCCTGTCTAGGCCCCCCAAGACGCGCCCACGTGCCCCGGTGCTGACCAGCTTGTGACAAGTTTCACAAGCGGCGGCCGCAGTGGTGTAGTGGACGAATGGGAGTCCTTGACAGGGACTCTCCCCGTGAGGTAGTGTCAGACATGACTAGGAGGATAATTCCCATGGGCTCAATCATCACCATACTCCACTCTGCCGAGTTAGTCTACTTCGGTACCCTCATACTCGCGTATGGGTTGGCTTGCTATACCGCTGGTAGGGCGTCACGGGATAAAGCGGTAACGAGTCTCCGGGAGAAGGCGGCTAGGGTGACACGGCGAATGGTTGGGAGGGAGACACAGTGACGATAACCGAGATGATAGTTGCCGCCGCAGAGACGGCAATGCAGGCAGGGCGCGGGCATATGCACTGGGACGAGAAGGGCACACATGGGGCCAATTGCCCCCTATGCCTAGAGTGGGCTGCCGCGAGAGAGCGATGGAACGCTTTCAAGAAGCGGCATCTTCCCTCTGGTTGAAATAACTTATCGACCCACGATAATACAACTCATCTTGTAACTTGACGATCCTGTAAGTATCCCGAGTACCCCCGCTACAGCATTAGTCCATGTCAACACCGGCGCGGATACGCTCTCGGTGGTTAATTCCAACGATGCCGTATTCCCCCAAGCGCTCGCACCCGACACCAGCATACACGCCATAACGGGGGCATTGGTTACGTAGGCGTGCGCGAATGTAGTAGTGCATGTGCCGGAACTACTCGGCGCGGTACCAGTGTTCATCGTGATAATAAACGCTGTATCGGTACCGGCGATAGATGGAGCGGGTGGGGATGTGCCGGTGCCAGTGCATGCCACGGTGGGATTAGTGCTAACTGCACCAGAGACTAGGTGGCCCGTTAGAGTATTTATTGGTGATGCGCCGCCCGCCAACGTGAGCATAGACGCTACCGATCCAACCGTACCACCCCCGCCCATGACATCGAATAGCACCTGTGCCGTCTCAGAGCCAGATGTAGGGCTGACAACGTTACCGTGGATGTAGAACGCTTCCTTAGTAGCGGAGGCACTGTTTAGAAAATCCCCATATAATCCACATACCCCGTCGCCACCCAAGAGAGGCCCCGCACTACGATTGTGGGTACAGTAGAAGAATGGCGGGTTAGCCGACGCATCGGTATTGGTGATGTGGACTTGGGTGGAAGTATTGGTTACAGTGTCGGTGCCGGATGCGAATACCACCGAAGGGATTTGAGCGGTGGACGCGGCACCGCTAATGTCCGTGAATGCTGGTTGAGTTGCACTTGGTACACCGGAGGTGGAGATGGTGTTAATCCATTTCGAGGCTACGGTAGCCAAGGACTCAACACCGCCTAGTGTAGTAGCCGATGGGTTAGGTAGCTGTGCCCCAGTTGCTACACCAGATATATCGGTGAAAGCGGGCTGAGTAGCACTCGGTACACCGCTCGTGGATATCTGATTAATCCACTTGGATGCCGAGGATGCCAAGGATTGTACTCCACCTAGAGTAGATGCTGAAGGGTTGGGTAGTTGGCCCGCGCCCACTGTACCGGAGATATCGGTAAACGCTGGTTGGGTTGCACTCGGTACGCCACTGGTAGAAATAGTGTTAATCCATTTACTCGCGACAGCGGCTAGGGACTCGATACCGCCGAGGGTGGATGCGCTAGGGTTGGGTAATACCCCCGTTAGATCAGTGTAGTTAGGTTGGGTACAGGTTTGGATAGCGTTACGATTGAGGGTGCTAGCCCATGTATGGCTCCCGCACGCGCCTACCCCGGAATACCCACTGACCAGCATGGCATCGGTGACGCTGGCGGATGGGGGGAGATCCACACACGTAGCGTCAAACGGTAAATTACCGCATACCTTACGGGTGGCAGCGAGGCCAGGGGCATTGAACACCCCCCCAGACATGTTCCCGGTTAAATCGTTACCCGTTACCATGTAGTTATCGGAGCCGGCAGCGATATTTACTCCGTAGCGTTGGCCAGCGGAGAATGATGCGCCCGCGCCCGGTAGATCGCTGTTTTGGATTCTAAAGAACCCAACGGAGGAATTGACGTTGATAGCGTCGTACGTATTACTCGCGGCTTGCCCGTTGCTCGATACTCGTGCGCCCGAGATGGTTATTCCAGTACTCCCGGCAATCTCGATACCGTGGCCGCCATTGTTGATGACTCGGGGAGCGATGAAGGTTAGACCGGCTGCACCGCCACCTATGTAGATGCCTCGCCCTGTCGCCACTCCGGGTCCATTCGTACTCGTCCAGACGGATGTAAACGTTTCGGCAGAGATAGACCCGGAGCCCGTCGCCGCGATCCTAATCCCGTTGATATTGTTGGTGTCGGCGAGAACGTTATACATGTTGCCCCAAGTGACGGATTGTCCTGTACCAGGGTTGATCCACACCCCATAGTCGAATCGCGCGGTTTCGGTGTCAGTGACCCAATCACCGCCAGAGTTCTGGATTTCGATGGCAGCGCCACCAGTACCGAGCCCCCCATCGATCGATAGGGAGCGAATGAATCTATCATTACCGCCTTGGATTAGGATACCTACGAACCCGTTGCCCGTGAGATTGATTATACTATCTCGGATGAAGAGGTTGGCGGCGAGATGGTTGGTAGGGGCGATATGGATACCGTCACCGTGGGTGGGAGCGATGAATAACCCTTCAAACCACCCATTCTGGCAACCGTCGATGGTGAGAGCGGCGCCAGATGTACGGGTGACACTGGACTTAATCGCGACGTTACGAAGGCCACCACAGGGAGTGTAGGCTGAGGAGATATTGCCAAATGCGATGATATCTCCGGTGGTGGCGGTGGATGTGAGGGTGGTTGCGTTGTTGCCAGCCCCCATGATGTACACACCCAACGCGGTAGATGTGAGGGTTGATATCTTATAGGTGCCCTCGGGGATGTAGACGGTACCGCCTCCTGCTATACCCGCAGCGGTAATGGCTGCTTGGATTGCAGCGGTGTCATTGGTTACACCGTCACCTAGGGCACCGTAAGTTGGGTCCTTGACGTTGTACGTGATTGATTGGACGGAGATACCGCGAGTGGTGGGAGTAGCAGGGACGAGAGAGTTACACAGGGCATCGACATCTATAAGATTCGCGTCCATATCGGAGAAGGTGAGAGTGTTACCTTTAGTCGAGCATGAGGTGGTACCAGCGAGACATGTACCGGCGCGGAGAGTAATGGGTTGAGGGCAAATCTGGCCCCAGAGAGAGGAAGCGGGGATACCGGCGAACAGGGCTAGGGCGAGAGGAAGAGCGAGGACGATTCTACGTGGTATTGACATTGGCCACCTTTAGGCGTATGGTGTGGGGTTGTAAGGTATAGACAAAGGAGGAAACAAGCCATGACCATGACTAGGAGAACCGTCGTCCGTGCCGTCCGCGCCGTCCGCGCCATCGCCATTACTATCTTCACCCTGTGCGCTCTCACCAGTACCGCTACCGCCCACGCCCAGACTCCTGGCATCTACGTCACTGGACGAGTAGCGGGAATCTCCCTCTTCGGCAACGGTGGCAACGTTATCGAGGTTGCCGTGTTCGTCAATACGGCTAGTGGGGGCCAAGTCCAGCTCCGGTGTCTCGGTAGCTTGATCCCCACTTGCGAGGCGCTTGTCACTGGCTGGTGTACCACTTCGATTATCTTCTGGCAGGATTTCATCCCTCCTGGAGAAGAGCTTGGTGAGATGCAGATTTTGTCCATTACCCGAATCCCTGGCGGCTGCTAACATAGTTACACCTATCCTCGCAAGGACGCTCAAATCCCCGACTATTCTCTGGGCATGTTGAACGTCCTTGCGCATTGCCCCTACCTCATCTAATACCTGCGATGACTTGACGATGGGGCCTGTCAGTAACCACGGGAGTAGTTGAAACGCACACCCAGTGACGTGGCTCGACGGTTCGCCAGTGGACTTATCGTGCTCCTGTGTGACTGATAACCATGCAGGGCACAGACATGCGGTTCCTTTAACCCACAGACGGCATTTGAAGGCATTGCGGAACGGGTGATCTATCTCGCTCATCGGTAATGTCTCGCTTTCCTAGTTCTTGGTGCAAATGATGAAATAGGCTGCTGGTGGCCTCCATTGGGTGGAACTAGAAAGCGTGTGCGCGTGCGCGGCTGAGGCTTGAGACGTGACGAGATCCGCGATAGTGGGAGGGCCACTAGACCCGGCAGTCCCAGCTACCGAAACAGGTACCTCCGTAGCACCTAGCACATGGCCAGCGACTGTTATCCCCCAACTGTTATCCCATCCGCCAATACCACCGTCACTAGTTCCGCCAGTCGTGTCACTAGCCGCACTCCCTTTGGTTATCTTTAGAATCTTGTCTGTTATAGCGGTTGTTATCGTCCAACCAGGGGGCGCGGAGTCTTGATAGAAAGGGAGAGCGGTACCAGCAGGGAATGGTGCTCCTGGTGCATTACCCAACATCGACAGGGGGATGTTACCTCCACCGTCTAGTAGTGGTACCTCGCCAGCTTCTCCGCTACCTCCTACAGCCGCAGTATCAACCAAAGCGGCACTACCCAACCCCAATACCCCTCTAGCCGCCGCGATGTTAGCTAGATCGCTTAGATTATTCGCCGCTTGGAGAAATAGAGCACCAGACACATCGCTAACGTAAAGATCCTTTACCGATGCCCCCCATGCCACGCTATTACCGCCATTTGAGGACTGGATTATACTGTCACGAGAGACAGTTTTAGCGACATTGTCCCAAGTGCCTTTACCATATTCAAACAACGCAGGGCCGTTGGTTACATTGGATTGGCGGCATATGTAGTACACTTGTTGACCTGAAGTTATCGATAGATCTAACGTAGCTTGGGTGAGGCTCCTATACCCTGGTTTAATGCTAGTCTCGATTACGTTGTACGGGGTACTGTTTCCAGTTGTGCTAGTCTGAACCAAACAGAGTATCGGGTAAGCAGTAGACACAGATTTACTCTCCTAGTTGAGGTAACAGTACGCCGGCATCTTTCAGTTTATTGTATCTTCGTCTCAAAGCCGGGACGGTAACACGCATACCTGCAAACTCCGTCAACGATGACAACACAGGAACCATATCAGATAACACCATTCCCCTGCGAGCATATTTGACAAAATAATTGTCCATAGCGGTCTTCCAATAAATACGACCAGGCATACCGGCACGTTTACTCTCGCCAAAACACTTTCTAGAGCAGTAATTAGCTTTACCAGATTTATCTAGCAAATCAATCACATGACACGCCATTAATCGCAGATCTCTTCCATACGTGTAAGTGGTAGATTGGCGCAAAGGGGCCAGAGTCTGGGATAAACCAGGTTCGCCTCCATTAAGATATTCAGCGTCTATCACAGCAGGACCATAGCACATTTTGGCTTGATTGTCAATTCATCAGCAAGGGTGCCATTTCACTGACTATCACCACCACAGTAAAGTGTAGCCCACTACGTCCACCGCTACCCAATGGATCACTCCCGGTATTAATCGTCTGGGGGAATGTAAACTTCTGTTTAACCCGCCCGATTACTGTTTGACTCATCGGGTAGATAGAGTCTGGGTCAATTACCATAGCGAGATCCTTAGCACTCCCTCTCTCTAACAACATCTCGTAAATCGCGTTCATCTCCGATTGGGTTACATCGTGCCACGTGGCTTGCAAATCTCTCTTAGTCCCCATTTGACGCGGGCTCTCTTCACCACTCAAGTCCACAGTTTCCGCGATGGCCTCTAGTCCACCGGGGGTCCACCCACCCTTAACGCTAATACTGGGCTCGATCCTCTTACCGAGGATGAGCCGTCCCATGTCCACGAATCCATCTGAGTTACCCGAGAATCCGTAATCGATTCGAGCCCATCGGAGGGTTTGAGCCGATGGGAGTTTATATCCACGATGCATCTGATCATACGCGGCTAGGTTGCTCCCTACAGGCCACACGGGTTGAGCGATTGCCGCCGCATTAAATTCTGCCGTGCCATCGGTGAGCTTACCTTGGGCACTGGCCATACGGAGAGTAAACGTGTCACCCGCCATCCCGTTGATAAACCCATGGACTACGGTATCGATTGTCGTGGGAGCCCCAAAGTCCAGTACCAAGTTAGGGGTGGCGGTTATCGAGCGATACTTCAACCGTGGACGCGATATCAACAGGTTGGCCGCACCCGCGTTACCTACCGCATCCGATGCCACAATCGTCGCCGCGTCGGATAGTTTAGAACTCAGAAGGTATGCGTTGCCCATGGTAATCTACCGTTCACCCTCTCAACTAAACAGAGTAACGTCGAATTTATCGGGGGAGGGTGCGCTACTCATCCCGCCCCCTGTACTCTGGGACCCCATGTCCTCAGCGATGCCTATAGCCGTCATGTTTTTACCCGAGGTGAGGTCGTATCGCGGTAATGTAACGTTAAACACCGTCCCGATGTAATATGAGAGGATGCCGGAATCTATCGTCATTACTCGGGTTCGCCGGTCCACCTTCCACATGACCAATTGTCTATCGCATTCAACCTGTGCGGCAGCGGGATCATCGATGCCAGTAACTATCGTGAGCGTGTCGGCATCGGGGCTCGCGTTGGGGTCGTCTGAGTACACCCATCGGTATGGTTGGGCAAGATCATTACGGGTGGCGAGAGATAGGCTCTGGGCACTCTGGGTGCCTGTGAGAACGGTTTGATAAGGACGGTAACCTAATATTACGTGTCCAACCCTTACACCAATCGGTGTCCCAATCTCTAGAGTCGCTGAGCTACCTGTGCCGGTTACATCGGGGTCTGCGAGATTCTCAGCGGTGAGAGATACCGTAGCTACTTGGTTCTCAGGGGGATCGATCCGCCCAACTGTAATGGTTCCAGTGCGAGTGGGACTCCACCAACACGCGGCCATCTTCACGGCATCGTCCATCGCTGCATCCACGTTTATATCAGAGTCGTAATAGAGTCCAATGGTGGCGGGCTGGAGACTACTGAGGGCGGAGTACGATGCTACGTCTAAATCACTAGGATCGTTCTTACCGCCCCACTGGGTAGCAATCTTGCGATTGATACCAGCGGCGGTGGATTGATATCCAAGTGGGCCGGAGTTATCCCCACGAATATCCCACGTGATTTGCCCTATGGGGGAGGAGCCTAGACGAGCGAGTCCCTTAGCCAGACATGTGTTGTATGTCGCGGGCGCAGGACTAGCGGAGTATATGTCGGCGAGATCCACCCCAAGTGTAAACGTAGTTCCGGAGTCGCGGCCCGCGTCAATCCCTTGCATGCTCCCGTCATTGAGTTGATATACCAAGTGCTGGGAGTCTACTAGCTTACCTGTAACTTGTCGCTTCAACCCTAGTGCGCGAGGTTTAGGAGTGCCGGCGATCGATGAGTCTCCCTCTAGGCTCCCTACCCACTGACACCCGGTAATAGTCCCATTGGCACCGGTTGGGCTAGAGTCGGCGGTAGCAGTGCCATTACCTTCGTCCAAGTGCCAGAGTCCGATGAGCCCTGTTTCGTTACCTACCAACACCCGCCCCATGTTGGTTTGGATTTCGGTTTGAGTCCTCACCACGTTCCAAATCCGCACTTCATCTAGAGTAGTCCCCACAGCGGCCGAGGGATTACCCAGAGTATCGGTGAAGAATTGCAAAGGGGCGGAACTGGCGGCCAATGCCCCGGTTACCCCCGTAATTAGCCCTGCCACCACCCCATCGATTAGGATGGTTTTAGTCTTGGCCACAGCATCCCACACACAAGCCACGTGATGCCGCCCCACGGTGATTACCGTATCCATGGCAACGGATGATAATCCACGAGTTAGGAATCTCACGTCGCCCGGTACTCCCGTACCCAACTCCCACCCATGGCCTGCGCCCGTGCTATCTTCCTGGGATATCCACCGTTGATTACTCGTGGCAACATTGGTTACATTTATCCATGCTTCTACAGTAATGGAGCCGGTTTGGGACGGGAAGCCAGCCATGACTACCTTATCACCGGCAGTGGATAGTCTAAGCGCTGCACCAGATCCGATATACCTAGTAGTCTGTAAGCGCCGCTTAAGTTGGAACCGCGCATCCCGCATCAGGATGGACCACGAATCGATATTGTACTTAATCCCTGCACTGGCCCCACTGAAGAATCGAGTGAATAGGGTTAACGGATCATCGGGTTTACCGAGGTACAGGTCAACGTTAGCCCCTAGCCAATCATAGAGCGCATCGGTGTCACGCAACGTCTCTGGATCGTTAATGATGATATCCCCGATGGTGAGAGTGGAGCCACCGGATAGATCGGGGTCGCCTGGCTTGGCGCTAGGGTCCTGGGGTGCGGTCTGAGCGGCAGGGAGAGGAAGAGCCACGGACAGCGCATAGGGTTTACCTACACCAGGGGGGAAGAGTTTATAGGGGGCATCGGTTGGCTTACTAGTGTATCCTCCCGTGCTAAGATCCACGTTGGCCCCGCTCACAAACCCATCTTGCACAAATCCCTTTGCCACGTACGCCGAGGGGGTGGCTCGTAATAGAAACTCCCTCCGCGCGCTGGGGTCAGATAGGATACCTGGGAGAGGGTCCGCGATTGATTGCGAATCGGCGGACGGAAACCCCCCGAGAGCGAAATCACCTAGCGTAGTGCCATGGTTACTCATAAGCCATTAAGCCCCAAACCATTTATCGTTACGCTGCCCTTAACAGTTGATTAGTCCCCGTAGGGCGCTTCTGTCCCACTAACCCATTGGGGGGGTTAGCGAGCCTGTTGTCTATCGAGCGGAGGAGAGTCATGGTTTGGGCGCCCTGTTGCACCATTTGGGTTTGGAGGCCAGACTGCATTTGTGACGACGTAGATAGAGTGGTCATGCCGGTACTCAGGGTAGTAGCAGAACCTGTAAGGGTGGTACCTATGCTAGCTAGGGTGGTGTTAGCTGTTTGTTGCAATTGCTCAGAGTAGGTCATTCCGGTGGTGGCGTCGTGTACCGTGGTGCTGTGGCCTAATTTCAATAGTTCGGCTTCGATATTAGGCAACTCGATATCGTACAAGGATGGGCTATATGCCTTTAGCGCGGTAATCCACGCTTGGGCGGCAGCGGGCGCGTTCTGGAGGCCAACGAGATCCCCCGTGTCGGCTAGGGCCATCGCGGCATCATACTGGGCACGAGCCGCTGCGATGGCCTTATCAGGTGCCACCCCTCCCATAGTCCCCGATGTAAGGCTATCGTACAGCTTCATGATGTTGTCTTTGGCGGTGTGGAAGGCGGTAATTAGGGTTTGTAGCGCAGACGCTATGGAGCTAGCCGAGGACTGGACTCCGCTAGCCGCCGCGCTGGCACCCGCATTGATAGCTGCCCAGTTAGGTTGATGGGCTGGGTCCGTATAGTACGCCTCGATTCGTTGCACTTGATCGTATAGAGCTTGGGTTATAGCGCCAGTAGCTAGTAACGCCGCTGCCATGACTTGCAACTGAGCCAATTGGATTTCAAAATTTATCTGTTGTAATTGCTCCTTTATCTTCTCCGCATCGGCCGTATCCCCTACCGATGTATAGATGTTCTCTATCATCGTGAGGATGTCGGCTTGGGCCTTTTGAGTAATCTGGGCCATCTCAGCGGCCCATTGAGAGGCGGTAATAGCTCCATCGGCGAGGCCAATGTTAAGTGCCTCGATGGCGTCGGAATACTTCTTGGCGTTGGCTTGGGCGGTGTCGATAGGGAGGGATAGTGCCCCCACTATCTGCATGACTAGATTGTGCTCGGCTTGGAGCTCGGCCACCCGGATACGGCCGAGTTCCGCACTACCCGCACCTAGGGCTTTCTCAGTAGCATACAAGTCATCGAATTGACGTTGAAGGGTGGCGAGGGATATACGGAATGTAGATATCCCATGGGCTTGCTGGATGAGGGGGATAACCGTGGCATCGGTCGCCGCTTGGGTTTGCGCATTGAGAAGGGCTATCTGGTCGCGCTCGGCCTGCTCTAGATCACGATAGGCTTGAGAGGTAGCCCTTAACCCTTTCTCCTGATTATGGATATCGGTTTCGATTTTGAGGAGTGCAGCCCGGTACGCGGATAGGCCGAATTGGGCCAGAGCGAGTGCTGCTTGATCGAGAATTTGGAGAGCTTGAGCTAGCGTTGTGACTGATTGAGTGGCACCGCTGCCAGGTACCTTGACGTCGCCGGGGGCCACCGGCTTGATCGCCATAAGCTGGTCGTGCAGCCCTTGAAGCGCGTTGTATTCGGCGATTAAATTATTGACGAAATCCGTACCAGCCTGTGAAAGAATGATCGTGGTCTGGACCAGGAGCTGGGCTAGAGTTATCACCCCGATGCCGAAGTTGACCATGCCCAAGACCGCTTGAATCTGCCCCTCTACTGTATATATCTCAGTGGCGACTTCAGCCTGCGCTATCGCTAGTTTGGCATTGAACGCCGCTGCTTGCTCTTCTTGGATCTGCTTATTGGTTTCCTTTGTACCAGTGAGGAGATTTCGCTGCTGCATGATGCCAGCGACTTCAGCGTCACCGATGGCCTTAAGGAATGTAATTAAATCGGCGCCACTAATCCCCATGGACTCGACAGCGGCTCGCTCCTGTTGAGCCGTGTCTACTATCTTCTGCATCGCGTTGGCGATGGCCGCGCCAGCACCCGCGAGTACATCGGCTTGGGCTTGGAGGATACCCGCTAGAGTCTTTACATTGTTGAGAAGGGTCTGCGGGTCCATACCCGGGATATTAACCGCGTTATGTATGTAGTCTTCGATAGCCTTCGCGGCACCAGTAAAGGTAGCGTGCTGTAGCCCAGCAATAATTCCGGCGTTAGTGGCGTCGGTGAGATTGTTAAAGAACCCGATTACCGCGCCGCCTACCGTGACGGCGTACTTTTTACCGTCGGCGGATAGTAGCACGCTCACGTTGGGCATAAACGTAATGAGCCCGCCCATGGCGGATTGCAGCTGCAATAGGAACGATTGAATAGCGGAGGTAAATTGCCTACCTACCGCAGTAAGATTGTTGATTAGGGCACCGATTGCGCCATATGCCGATTGAAACGATTGTACGGCTGCCGCAGCGGACTTCATTATGCCAGGATCGTGGCCACCGCCACCACCTTCATCGCCCACAGGACCGTGCGGAGGATCACCTCCAATACCAGTCGGGAGACGCGGTGGCTGGACAATGTATCGAGCTAGCGACGGACCCAGGTTCCCGATAAAGATATCACCTTGAGTGTTAAATTCGCGGGCTGCTTGGGCTGCATCCTCTCGGGATGTGTATTGGTTGATTAACCCCACCGCTATGATAAATAGCCCAACGGCGCCAAGGAAACTACTAAAGCCAGAGGCGCCGGCAGCGGCACCGCCAGCGCCAATGACACTACTACCTGTATTAGTCGCCGCTGATGCCTGATTGATATACGCGGTCGCTTGATTCATCTGCGCGGTAGTCGCCTCGATGGCCGCGCCCTTGGTGAACGCATCGGCGGCAGATAGTTGTGATACAGCTGCCACTTGTTGATTACTGGCCGCGGTCTGTTGAACATTGCTCGCGCTAGATAAGTTAGCGATGGGGGCACTAAAGCCAGACCATACTCCGGCACCAGCACCGCCGACCCCGCCACCTAATCCACTACCAGTGGTTAAGGCGTTGACGTATGTGCCGAATTGGGCCACAGCAGCAGCAAATTGAGCGGAAGGGGTACCCCCAGGGTTAGCCGCACCAGTAAGCCCTCTTGTCCAACTATCAACGACATTTCTTTCTAGGGCAGCAGCAATCATCTGCTCTATACCTTTGAGCCAGATGTCCTCTAGTTGGGTTACGAATGTCTGGAAGTTTAGTTTGCCCGTTTCGATGAGGGTATTTAACCCAGATAGGAATTGCTGATTACTGTTGGTTATCGTGGCATCGTACGATTTCCATACAGCTTGGTTGGCCTCGATTTGGGCCTGGGTGGCCTTGAGGGATAGGGTATAGGCGTCCTGGGCTCTGATGAATTTCTCTAGGTCTTGGGCTTCCTTGGAATTGGCCGCTATGCGATCCTTCTGGAGATCATTGCGGAGTTGGGTTTGGATGTTGAGTTCACGGGTAGAGGTAGACAATAGCCCATACTTGGACAGGATACCGGAGATCGTCGCACCATACGCTTGGGTTACCGAGTTTAATTCGTTGGTGTCCGCTATCTGCGCACGGAGCTTAGCCATCGCATCGGTGGCCGCGTTAATCTGATCTTGGATAAACTTCTGATCCTTCAACCCTTGAATGTATTGGGCCTGTTGGGTTAACTCGCGGACACGATCATCATATGCCTGCCCGCTCATCACATGGAGTTCAGAGAAGGCTTTGTTCTGAGCGGCGATAACGATAGTGACTTGAGCGGCGGTACTGGTATACCTACTCTCAGCATCGGCTAACTGAGCACGAGCAATGGCAACGGCTTGGGTATTAGCAAGAGTAGCCTTCAACGCCGCATCTCTCTCAGCTACCGCTTCCTTATCCGCAATCTCTAATGGGATGAGTTCCTTTATCTTGACAATGTATTTATCGTGTTCGCTAGTGAGTCGGGCTATCTGCTCCTGTACCCCCACAATAGCCGCACCGTAATTAACCTTATGGGTGGTATCCTTATCTTGTTTACTCTCTAAACCAGAGAGGGTTTTATCTAATGATATTAGTTGATCCTGGTACGTCTTATTGCTTGCGGTGATGGCCTTGGTTACAGCATCGGATGTAATCTGCCGCTGCTTTAGAGCCTCATATGCAGGGAGTCCGCTATCAAGGGCCACGAGTAGAGCCTGATTACTCGCGATAGAATTGCTTAGGGTGGCCTCCTGGGTTTGCAGGCTAACAATGTACTTATCTACGGCGGCCCGGGCACCATCAGCAGCTTCCCCTGCACTCTTCTGTGCCGCTTTAAGGTCTTCAAGTCCGGTCTTAACCTTTGGGAGGACAATGGTATTACCTTCAAGGGCCTTCCGATGCTCATTATACTGTAAAGTGAGAGTAGCCAAATTGACCGCTTGAGTGTTTATGTCATCCGTTGTGTCCTGTATGTCGGTCCTTACCTTGTTAAGTTTATCGCTGATATCCACAAATGGAATATGGAGGACGTTCGACATAAATTTAGACACAGGCTCACTAACACTTAATAACCCTTCTTCAAAACTCAAGAACGATGCCTTGGCTTCATACCAGTCAATGTTCCATTCAATTAGCTGCGACGCTACCCCGTACACCATATTACGAACGGCTTCACCGATATAAGTTGCGGCAGATTGAATCTTAATGTGTATTTGATCCCAGCCACCAGCAGTCCCGGTTACTACTCTAAACAAGTCCTCCAGCGCAGGGATAACCTCAGAACCAATAGTCTCCTTGGCTGCTTTTAACTCCTTCTCAGCTCTATTGATAGAGCCTGCCAAGGTTTGCTCATAAGCAGCGGCGGCCCCGGCAACCTTACTCCGGAGGGCTTCCATCATGAGGGCTTGGTAGGCCGCCACGTCCCCCATGGCCAACATGTCTTTGAGGCGCGCCTTCTGCCCTGTATCGAGGATAATCCCCACGTCAACGAGGGCACGGAAGGCTTTCTGACCCCCTTCTAGTGCCACACCAATTAGCTTGAATGACTCAGGCACATCGCGGCCAGTGGCTTGGGCGAAATCGAGAGCGAGTTGGGTAGCAGGCTTGAACGCATCCGGACCTATCTTGGTAAACCGGGCTAGCATCCCCTCGCCTTGGATGATGGCGTCCTTACTAGCGCCACTAACCCATTGAAGGGAATCTGCGTACTTAATCATGTCGGCGCTACTTAACCCTGATGCCGAGCCCGTGTTGCGTAGGGTGTTATTAAGTTGCTCTATGATCGCCTGGGTTTTCATGCCCTCCGTTACAGCGTCCTTGATAAAGTCGTACGATATCTTTACTGCCTCGAATCCCGCGGCGACCACGGCTAGGGCAGCAGCGATAGCAGCTATGGGGAGAACAAGTGGCCCCATGGCAGCTACAGCGGCACCAAGCCCAGAGAAGTTACCTATGAGACTGTCTAGCTTACCACCTAGCTCGGCCGTAGCAGTGCCACATTGCCCCGCGATTTCGGTTACACCTGCAATTAGATCACGGAAGGATTGAGCACTGGTACCGGCCGTAAGGAATTTCTCTCCGGCGGCAGTGAGAGATGTTGTGTACGTCTCGTGGGAGATGATGCCCTTGTCTAAGGCCGCCGATAGAGTAGAGTGGGCTTGAGTGTATTTAATGGCACCGGCGGTAGCAGGGTCCAGACTACTCGCAAGACGGTTGTACGCTGATTGAATCTTCTGTGTGGAGGCGTCTATGTTATCGCCAACCTGTTGTGTCCTTACCCCGGTTTTATCTAGCTCATCGCGCACCTTGGCCAACACAACCGAGAAATCCTCGGTCATGGTTAGGGTGGCTTGTATAGCTCCAATATCCAAGGCCATCTTTATGCGCCTATACCTTTACTTTGCTTGCGCAGAATCCAAGCTAACTTCATCTTGGCCCGTGTCTCTTCTGAGATTGGCTTGCGGTTGTATCTCGCTAGCCTCATTTTAGCTTTTGTCTCTTCGGAGTGCTTATGCCCCAAGTGAGACACCCTCAACCTATCTCGTGTCTCTTCTGAGGCTTTACGCCCCAAACGATTACTATTGCCCGAGAGCGCCTTGGATATATTAGCCCTTTGCTCTGGTGACTTAGGACACTTCTTCCCCAGTCTCGCAGTGCTCATCTTTGCTCGTGTTTCGGCAGTGGGCTTGCGCCCTAGATTGTATTTATTGCTTCGACTCGCTAACCCTATCTTTGCCCTTGTCTCCTCCGATGGATGATGCCCTAAGCGATGCTTGTTCCCTAGAAGCGACTTAATTAGCTTTGCCCTATGTTCGGCGGAGAGTTTCTTACCTGTGTGAGCCTTTGATATCCTCGCCTTTTGTTCGTCTGTTAGTTTCACCCCTATGCGCGACCCCGCCACAGGACAAATGTTGTATTCAGGTTTTAGTCTATCGATGCACCTTTTCTCAAACATCAGTAAGTCCGCTTGACTACATACCAGGAGTATCTTGAAAGTGAATAACCTTGGACCGTGTTTGTTCCACGAACGTTGAAGGTGGCTATTGGGGTGTTTACCAAGTCTCAAGTCGCTACTGTGCTGTGCCCACCTTTTCGCGAAAGTTAAAGACGTAGACCCGATGTACCGTTTCCCGTTAACGGTGTTTCTAATCTCGTACACCCCCCTCGCGCTATTCATACTTTATTTCACCAGTGTCCCTATCGCGAGTTTTCCTAGTGGCACTGGCGATATCAGCAACGTCTTTAATCTGTGCCACGGTTCTTTGCCAACCAGCGGAGGATAGGATACGGTTATGGCGGCGAGCGGGTTCCACAGCACCTCGGGTACCCGCCTCTTTAGCTTTCTTCTCATCCTCTCCGAACCTGAGTAGGAAATCGGTTATCTTACTCGGTTTAACCGGGTTGGACTTATCGGGGTCCCGGTTGACGTTTATTAGTGTCCTGCTCACGTTGTCTGCTGTGTGCGCGATTAGGGCAGCTTGCATATCACCTCGTTCTGAGCCAAACGGGTCAACTTGTGCGTAGTCGATCCATGCCCTAAACTGCTCCCAAGACATCCCAGTCTCGGACAGCAACCCGCCCTCTCCTTCGACGTTCCACACCCCTAATTGGAGTGCTAGTCTGTATCCGAATCGGAGGAGCGGGTTGCCGTAGAATCGTTTGGGAGTGCACCGCCATCCTTATCGGTGAGAGAGAGTCCAGCAGTACCGGCGGCACCACCGGAACCCGTAACGGCTTGGGTGAATAGGGTATAGACAGAGATGCTGAGGATGTCCCGGAGCGTGTCTGCCTCTTCGTCGGCGAAAATCTGGTTACCGTTCTCGTCAACGATCGACTTACAGATGAAGTATGAGACGGTGTTTTGTTGCTGAATGGGGTCGTTGGGATCGGCTACAGCCGGGCGGGAGATCATAACGGACGCAGGAAGCTCCCGCTTGTACACGATGCCGCCGTACTCGGGAACGTGGATGGGGGTTAGCTTCTGGCTGATGCGGAGATCACGTGCGGAGAGGGTGCGAGGGCCAGCTGAGATGGGAGTGACGCGCTTCGTTACCTTCTTACGAGTTGCCATGAGCGGTGCCTACCTTCCTTAGTAAGACGATTGGGGTTAAAGGTTATGGTTAACCTGTGTTACGCGTGTGGGAACGGCTTACCATCTACAAGCATGTAACCGTGGGGGCGAAGGGTGACCATTACCTCTTCTACTCCCTTGATCTTGTCCACTACGCCGATCTTCTGCACCTGCGCGGACAAGATGACTTCATTGGCTCCCGATGCACCGTTGGGACCGCGCAACCTCACCCCGAAAATCTGATTGGCAGCGAAGAGCTTCTGGAAACCAGTCGAGAAATCGTGGGTAGGGTCATTGTAAATGAAGTTACAGGTAAATGGCACAGCCGCTCGGGTAGCAACCGACAACACCCAAGTGTCTATGTCATCATTATGAGGCGTAACTTCTACCTCGGGACGGGATAGCTCTGGCCGCTTGATATCGCCGGTTAGCTCAGCGACCACGGTAAACTGTCCCGATGGATCACCAAACTTTTCGATGGCCATCTGTACGCCGTGGCCGCTGATCGCATTACTGCTGCTGGGCATGGTTACTGTTCTCCTTCGGCCACATGAGCCGCGTTAACATGAGGGGTGGGTACTGCTGTATTGTGGTACTCTCTCATGACGTGACCGAGGAGTTACGTATGCCATGGAGGGCGTGAAAGATAGCGTAAGCGTGGGATTGGGCTACAGTGTCATCGGCCGCGAATACGATGATCTGGGCGGCCGGGCGAGTGTAGGTATCATTCGCATGGGTTTGATCCGGGCCAAATCCACTACTCTTGAGGATGAGAGTAAATGGGCCAGCGCCTTGTGGGGGGATGGTAGCAATACTCCCGGAGAATGTGTCAGTGCCGGCAGTAGCGAGCCCGAGATTAGTGAGGACGGAGATTAGATCATCCGTGAACCGGTCTGCGGGTGAACGGGCACAAGAGACGTAATTGCACGAATACATGGCACGGTTAGAGGAGTCCACCCCGATGCTGAATGGGTCCTGTACTGCTTCAATGTAGAGATAGAACGTAGTCGTAGGCATGGCACTAGTTTACTTTAGAGGCTTTTATCTCGTCTATCCTGCGCAGTATCTCGCCCGCTATAGCTTCATCGTCATTACCCCACTTGTTATCTGGGGCTAACTTAACAGCTAATATAGCTTGCTCAACCCACTCAGTAGCCTCCTTAGCGTGCTCTTTTAGGTTCTCGGTGCTGGCGAAGAATTCTGCAACAGCCCTAAGCGGATCGGGTGTATCCTTCGGAACGCCTTGGATAGACATTTTACACACGATTAGCTTATTGACGTTTGGGCCTTGGATCATAGCTTCACCTTGGACGCGATCCGCTCAAGCATCCCACTCTCAGCCTTACGGAACGGGATCTCCAAATATTTTGGCCCACCTTTACGGAAGTGGACGCCATCCTTGGCCGCTTTCCACGAGCGAGGATCATGCTCGCTGGGATACTCATGCACACTTATGGCATACGCGGCTGTCTTATCATCGCCAAACGATATGCCATACTCGATTGGGCCATCTAATGTGACTATCTTGCTTTCTGTGACTACCCCTGAGTCCTTTAGATCGCCTGAGTCCTCTGGCACGTAGTTCTCTTGTGCGTCTGCTAGAATCGCGTCCGCTTCCTCGCCCATTGCCGCGTCAAGTTTAGTGCGGAGTTCCAGCTTGATTTCGTCCAGCTTGCGAGCGAGGATGTCTGCGCCCGAGAGAGTGAATTTACCCATGGGTACCCTCTCTCAATTCCACTATCTCCCCGATCTCCTCTACATCTGACTCCTGTAGACGGTTTAGCCCAGGTGGCAACGTTCCCCACTTGGCAATATACCGCTCTTGTGCCGCGAAGTAGTTACGGCGGAATTCCTTGATTCCTTCTGCGTCGAAGTCACCACGCTGCGTACCGTGGCCCAAGTGCTTAATATCAGTGTCGTGGATATCAACCATAGATACAGCATCATTACCGCCATGGGTTTCGTTGTACTTATCCTTTCGCGTCATGTAATCACAGTCTTCAAAGTATGCGAATCCCGGAGACAGTTTCTCATCGAATAGGCCAATTTTCTTGACGCAAGTATCACGGATCAAAAAGCACGAGAATCCAATGCCAACAGGAAACGCTAGATCGGTTGTAGCGGCGATCATTCGCTCTATGGATTGCGGGCCGAATTCGATATCATCGTTACATATGATGCGGTCTTCGCCGCGAGTACGACCTAGGAACCAATTCCACGATTCTGCTAGACCACGGCGGCGCGAAGGGCCAGCCACCTCTACACACGCGATCTTTTCACATGTCCCAGCGATGGCCTCTTTTATCTTGTCTGGACTTTGTCCATTATCTACAATATACACAGCATGAGGTGTGATCGTGCTGGCATCCAGCGATAGGAGAAAGGATCTCAGGAGATCATATCGAGTAAGGACAGTCACACACACGTTAACCTTTGGTGGTACAGGTGGCACCGCAACCATTGCCCGCTTATCTGTGCGCTCCTTTACAACCGACTCGATTACCCCACGCATCATGTCTCCGGTGCGATGCCAAGATAGACTCTTAGCCAATTCCAATCCAAGTCTACTGTGCATCTCTCGGTGGGCATCGCTCCGGTACAACATGTTGAGCATGTTAACTGTGTGACGTTGATCGGGTATCCCGCCGATGGTGTAAGCGAGTGCGTTAATGGGAGCGGTGAGAGCGGTAGTAGTGCAGGGGATGAGGACGGCTGCCGAGCGAGCCCATGAACCCGGGCCAGCCCAATCAGGGCCAATAACGGGTACGCCACAGGCCATCGCCTCTAACATCGGAAGATTCCACCCCTCGCCTTGGGACGTACTCAGGTAGCAATCGAGCGCGGAATAGACGTACGGCATGATGGACTCATCGTAGCCCATGCCGAGAGGGGTTTCAGCGATGATGACGCGTCCTGGCTTTCCTTCGCTCCCCGCCATCCCGTAGTATCGTACCAGTGAATGAATATCACACCCCACGTCGCCGGTTGGGCCGATGTGGAGGTAGAGATAGGCGTTAGGGATATCGCACCGGGTAACCCAATCGGCGAAGTACGAGATGGTGAGATCGAGCCGCTTGCGTGGTTGATTACGTCCCACGGCGCCGACTAGGTAGGCATCGGGAGGGAGCGTTGGCGGGCATACCTTGGCGCGGCTCTCGGCTTGATCCTTGGGGTTGAATACTGAGGTGTCCACCCCGAGAGGAACGATAGAGATGGGGCCTTTATATCCGCTCTTGATCAGTTCATCCGCTGCGAATTGAGTCCACACGACTACGTGTGTTAGATCGTTTAGGGTGGGTGCGGCCTTCTGGTTGAGCCCGTCTACCGCGAGCCAAGCGATTACAGGGGTGCCAATCTTGGTTCGCTTGAGCATGTCAAGGTAAGACGGTTGATTATTCGGATCGTTGATGTTCCACGGATCATTCAGGAGTACAATCACGTCGGGGTTGAGCCGTTTACAGAGGATTGGGAGGCGCAGGGTACCGTATGCGTCACCGCCGAAGTCTAGCGGCTGGACACACGGATATATGTCATATGGGTACTTGTGTGGATCACCATGGTATGACATGCCTAGCACGTTAACGGTATGCCCATTCGCGTGGAGGTTATCGCACACGGAATGGGTACACTTACTAAACCCACTACTTACCACTGCGTCTCCGACCCAGAGCACCTTCACCGGATCACCCCGAATAATGCAGTGCCGGGTTCTGGGCTTACATGGGATATGTCATCGTCGAAGTGGGCCGCGATACCACGCTCTCGGCATATCCTCCGCTTGAACATACCCACGAGAATGTGATTATCTAGATTGCCATTAATTACCTGTGCCGCTAACGCTCGCTCGTTCGCGTTGTAGTCATCTGCGGTCACAACATCGTCATACCAAGACGTGTCCGCGAGTTCTGGATATTTTGTGGTGCGCCGGCCATGGAAGGTGCCCAAGTCAATACCTGTCAGTATCGTGACACGGTGCCCCGCTGCCCGGAGAGCTTTACCAAAGGCCACGAATACCGCAGTGTGGGCGGTGATCGTACCGTCTAGGTCAAATGAGAAATTCACGCGGCTACCTCGCCTATGCTAGCTTGCACTCGCGCCCAGAACCCGGTACACACTCGCTCCCAGTTGAATTTCCGTACTACCTGTTCGTGCTCCTTGGCGCTTACAGGCTCCGGTACATACCTCATTACCTTGCACAGTTCTTGAATCAGAGGCTCCCCGCTTTGATCGAGGACGTATATCGCATGGTCACCATACCAGTGCCATAGCGCGGGCTGAGAAAATACGATGGGGCGAGCGCCACACGCGAGTCCTTCCGCCGCGGGCAACTCGAATCCCTCTACATGTCGAAGGGCGGCCACCCAAGTAGCCCGCGCATACAACTCGGCTAACTCCCCATCGGATATCTGGTGGCGCGCGTCCCAATCGGGTGGATACGTTGTCATCCCCTCTACTACTTTAGGGCCAATATGCACGGCATTAATCCCCAGTCTACGCGCGGCCTCCCACACCTCGGCAATGGGTTCTGCACCGGGGCCAGAGACATAACCGGACGTGAGGATGAATGGGCGAGAAGATGGGGAGGAGATGTGGGAGCGAGATAGGAATGCATCGTCTAGACCGAGGGGAGCGTAGTAGAAATCCCATCCGTCCACGCTAGCCGCATCGGATAGATCATAGTAGCTCCACAAGCACTCAGCGCCGCGCCACAACTCAAACCAGTCTTTACAAGTCTCTCGGCTAAACCCCGCCGTTTTTAGGCAATATTGGATCACCGCCCATCTCTGCTCGCATTGATTCATCTGCTCAGCTACCGTAATCGCATCCCGCCCGATCACATGTAACACCACTAGATCACATTCACTCGGGCTCGGGTCATCTACTATCTCTATCCCCGTGGGCGCGTAACGGGTTAGTGCATTAGATACCCGCACCATGGCTCTGCTATGTAACCCGGTCGGCTTGACATGTACTCGCATCGGTTATATCCCTCCCTTAGTATTACGTTAACAAGACTCCCATGCACCACCACGTAAGAACCCGTGCCATCCGCAAGCCCGCCGCAATATACTGGGCGATAGCGTTGGCTTCTCCCTGTTCCCATCCCACTCCCAAGATGGCCGCTCCTTGTCCTCAAGTCCACGAAATCCAAGAAACCCCAATGATTGACAACCGCACGGGCAAACATAAAATATCCCTTTATCGTTTGCCTCGAATTGGAAGGCACCAGGGATGCCGAGAGTATCCGCGGCGTCTATCTTGTCAAGTATATGAGTAGCTATCACGTTCATGGATGACTCACGCGAAACCCTTGCGCGACCCCGACTTGATACCCTTGCGCCCGCGCTCCGTTACACCACGATACAAGGGCCAGTTTACCAATAGGGGTAACCTTCTCTGCCACTTTCGCCCTACACGCGAAACACGAACCCACACTATCTAGCTCAGTTATTCCACCGTACAGTAGATCATGGGTATATGGAGCATCCCATGAGAACCTAGCACCATCGTGCCTAAACCCCCACACATCATAGAACTGAGAGCCATCACCACAGAAGATCATGGGCGCGATAATATCAAAGTAGCCATCACGCCGATACGCCATATCTATGATCGATCCCACTTGGTGCGGATTCCATATCAAATCAGACTCAACATATAGGACAACATCGTCTCCGTACTTGTCATGGCTTACAGCTCGCATACCAGCCATCAATACCTTGGTAAGCGCCGCGAGTCTATTGGGGTCCTCGCACGACGGAAATACTTGGAGCCCATGATTACACTTGACGATGGACAGTGGCACACGATAACGATTTGCAGACACCTGTAATTCATCCTCGGTAGCGTCCGTGTTATCACCAGTTACCGCTATTACTCTAACCGTGTGATCGGTAGAATCGAGCCATACGTGGCGCTGTAGGGTATCGATTTGCGCCATATACGGATCAATACGTCCGACCATGTTACGGAAAAGGGAGACAACCGCGATATTCATACTAGGTGGAGTCTCCGCGCTGGAACGCAACCCCAGGTGTCACCATCCGGGACATCGTGGTTAACCATGGCACCGGCCGCGACTACTGCACCCTCCCCAATGGTTACACCTGGGAGGATAATTGCTCCTGTGAATATGGTCGCGTTCTTATTTACGCGAACGAATGACTTGGATATCACCACATCAGGCGAGATTGCCGAGCACGATCGGCCGGGTGCAGGAACACTAGATCCGGTTACGATCATGACACCAGGGGAAAGAGTTGAACCATCTTCCAAGATCAGATACCCACCACCTATATTTAGATCACAGAACGATGAGATGTGTACACGATCGCCAATATAGATACCATCTCCACCATGTAGCTTACAAAAGGCGTCGATACGGGCTGTATCCGCTACTAGTATTCTACTTTTATCTAGCGCGATAACAGGCTCGTATATCATTGCCTTAGACACAGAGAAATGCATCTCTGGGTGCATAGGCAACCGTGGATCATTCCACACTATCTCGTTAAATTCACTTAGCTTAGCCATCATCTTGCCCCTAGCCACACTTCGGGGGCCAACGGGCGCCCTGTACCCGGATCATTAAACCCCCCTGATTGGACTATAGGCCACCGGGTACCATCCGCGAGGGTAATCCGGTCCCGGGTATCGATTGGCTCTAATCTACCGGGAGCACCGTTGGGAGCTACGTCGCCAAGAAATGTAAGTGTCCCGGCAACGTTGATCCATTGGCCCTTGACTACCCGTTGCTTAGTGGTGAGGTCTACCAAGGGCATAGGGTGGCCCGAGGATTGACCATCGAATGTGACAGGCGCACCGTACGATGGTCCGTGCGCGGTTTGACCGATCCACGGTTCAATAGTCACGGGTTGCTGGACGCCAGCGGTTAGGTGGGACGCGATCCCAACGCCGAGCCGGAGTAATTCGACGGGGAAGGCCATTAACCACTAGCCCCCTCTTCGCGATTCTTCATACGATCTGCCCAGAGGGCTTTGTTTAATATATCTGCATCGCTCTCCGCTTCCGCCAAGGTACCACGTACTGGACCGCACACGTAATAACTAGTCTGCGGTTGATTGCCTTTTGGCGCACCAATATCAATGTACCGGATACGGGCTTTGGCTATGACGATGATTCCGGGGTCACGCTCGCTCACGGTGCCACCCCCTCTGCTACTTCGGGCTCTGGACTCTCGGGCATAGCCTCACCGCGATCAGGGCGCCATCCAGCCTTTACCATTTCTAGCTGGGCTCGCATGGCTGCACTGGGCCACTTGTCCTTGGTATCACCATTGTCTCTGAGCGAGTACACTACATCAGCGGGTATACACTCGGGGTTATCGTGGTTACCACCAGATATATGCACGGTAAAGCCGCCAGTGGGAAATAGGCGCTTATCGAGTCCGCAGAGTTCAATGTAGGTGCCGGGTGCCTCCCCGATTTCACCGTCATCGATAGCTTCCTGTACCTGCACCTCCGTCATATCCAGCATGGCAAGATAACGGCGGCCAGCGGGGGAATTTGGCCATACGTTTTTCTCAGCAATGTGGGTGGGGTGATATTGTACCGCCCGGTTGCCCTTAACTACCTTGATATCGAATGTCGCGCCCATGAGTTGCGTACCTCCCTTAGTATAACGTGTGGGTTAATCGTCGTCTCCGTCCAACTCTCCAAGGTGGTGATAGCGGCCCGAGCCTGTGAACACTCCCACGATGACGTTTCGCCGGACGTGGGGCATGCGGTACCACGATGGGACTAAGAGTCGTCGCACTTCGTCTGGGACTACGTTCGACACTGCGTTGAATGCCGGGCCTCGCATACGCACGTCTATATCGGCTGAGTCGTACGTAGCCATTAGATGCTGTTGGAAATTCACCTGTACCGAGCCGGCCTTGACGGATGCGACGTGCTGCTTGAGTTGCTGGATATCCCCCAGTAAATCGCTCACGTTCAACTGTAGGGCGAACTCACACTGAGCATTCTTCAAGTCTACCGCGATAGAGGCGGGGTCGAGCGGTTGGCCATTGCGAGTAAGTAGTCCCTTGCGAGGGTGAGCACGGACTTGGTTAGGGAATGTGATGGCATCTACGGTACCGTTCCACCGGAAACAGTTGTCTAGTTCACGGGCAGCGGCGATGAGGGTTGCATTCAATAGATCGCTCGCGGGGCCATTCGCGGGAGATAGCACAGGTGGCACTAATTGGGATGCAGCTAGAGCCCACGCGATCGGCGGGAACCGCACGGCAATGTATTGTACGAATTCCAGTTGAGAGGTATAGGAATTCGCCGCAGGATCACCGACCGTGGTAATGAGAGAGATGGGCATCGGAGTATCTTATTTGGTTAGTCTTCTATGATGCCCACTCTGACACCAAACAAATACACGGCCCGGTGATCTATGCCTCTCCTTCTCTCCCGTCTCACAGTTATCGGTCTTAAGTATCTTTTCGCCAGATATCTTATGTAGGCCACGGTTACACCTCGTCCGGCATCCGGGCATCGATGGCGTCAATGACTCCCTTACGGTTACGCCCAGCCAATTCGCCGTATCGAGCGGATTGCAATTCTGCCACGGTTTCCATGCCATTGATTAGCTCGATGGCCGCTGGAGCGAGTAGACCAAACATGATAGCTACCATGTCATTATCGTTGCCATCGGGCGCCAACTCCTCTAGCGTTTCGGGTGCAGGCGCAGGAATCAGCGCGGCGGGACGGGGTACTGGCGAGGACTCTACTGGGGCCTGCGGAGCCTGAGCCTGAGTAGACGGAGTGGGACGCGCGGCCACCCGATGCGCACCATGGCCACCGATCAACTCCACGCGAGGGGGATTGGCTTCAAGATACGGGCCGGCCTCATCATCGGTAAGCTCGATAATGTTGCCAGCGGAGTTTTCCTTCTCGGGGTCGTACGCGCAATACACCACCGTAGTACCGTTAAGGTACTGATCGTTAATCTTGCCAGTAGATGCGTCACGGTGGGCAATAGCGTGTTCGCGGCGTGCAATGGTGCCACGAAGGAGACGATATCGGCGAGTAGGTACGGTTACCTTAGGCGCGGCGGTATCGGTGCCGGTGTCTGTATCTGTGGTTGCGGTTGCTGTAGAAGCCATGATTGGTGTCTTACCTCCCTAGAGGATACGTGGCTGGTGATTGGTTATCGGTTGACTCGTTCGCGTCCTACTACCCCATTGCCCTACTGCCCTACTGCCCCACAACTCCGTTACTAGTCCCGATGACTACGCCGCTCTGACCAGCGTTATTCGTGCCACCGGAGTAGGTTTCGATTACCTGGGGGATCATACACGCGAGAATCATGTACCGGCGAGTCTGGAGTCCAGGGGGGCCTTCCATCCACGAGACAGCGGTAGGACTCTGGCCCTTAATCATCTTGACTACGTTGGACGTGGGCTGAATCATCAACACGGTGTCTTTGGGGAGACGATCCGCCTTCTTGATTGCCGAGATTTCCTCGATTTCCAAGAGGCGCTGACGGGTGGTAACCGTGTTGACGTTGGCAGTCTTGTAATCTTGGTTAAGGACGTTGCCGTACTTCGTCCCGACATAGAGGATGTATGGGCCATACATCTGGTTGGCCTGCTCGGCGTCGATCATGCCGAGCACATCATCCACTATTTCGATACCAGTTTTCGAGGGATCATCCCACTTGAGGTTAGAGGAGTACTGGAAGATGGAACCGTTAGGCGCGGTAAGGAGTCCGGGAACCGTGGCCCCGTTGACTTGGAAGTTAGCAGGCGGACCCCAGATGGTGGATACCTCGATGGCCTCACTCACCCGCCGCGTGTGCTGCTGCACCATGGTGGTATCGATGGGGATTCCGGTCCGCTCCCACTCGGAGAATAGACGGGCGTGCAGGTTGAACTTTGACGTAATACAGTAGATGGGCAAGCTATCGATCCCAAGGTCTACCTTGTCATCCTCGCCCCGTACGTCCGGCAGCATGGAGAAGACAGCGTTTCCGATCTTTGACATTTTCTGCCAACGGAAGTTCATTACCGCTAGCCAGTTGGGGAGGGGAGTGGAGAGCCCCATGGAATCGATGTCGTCAGCAATCACCAGGCGCTCTAGGGCCACCTGGGTAATCGCCTTGTCAATCAATTCCTCCGCGTGGAGGGGCAAGGGCGCACACGAGCGAATGTACCCGATCGGGTTATCGTGGTACTCAGCGGGCACTCCCTCAAAGATCGAGGGAGGGGCAATAGAGATTTCCGGTAGCATGGTGGTTGTGTCTCCTATCGGGATATCGTGTTCAGGGTTCTAGGTATCTAAGTATCTACTGGTTAAACCACTTGCACCCGGATACGGGTATCTACGGTGGTTGGGCCAATGGCTTCCAGTGCTTGGATTCGCGCGACGTTTGCAGCAGCGGTGACGGCGCTGGCGGCCTTCACGCGGCCATCACCATTACTCTGAAGGAAATCCATCGCGGCGATGTTCTGGCCTGATGGGAGTAGCGCCCATAGTGTCATTCCCGCGCGAACCGGGTGAACGATGGCAAGGTCACCGCTACCATAGGGGGAATCTACGGTAAGGTTCTCGATATCCTGTTCGAGAAGAATAAATGCACTTAGCTCGCGGGCGGCATCGCTGTGGGGTCGCCATGCACGGATGTTACCAGGAGCTAGGTAGCCTTCCACGAACATACCGGGCTTGGCTCCTACCGCGACGACAGGGAGATCATTGACAATCTCGTGCTCTTTACGCCCCGAGAGAATGATCGTGTTGGGTGCGTGGGTTTCCAGATTGTAGGCCATGGTGGGGTATGTCTCCCGTTATACGTTATCTTGATTGGTTAAGATTGTGGGTTAGTTAGCCTTGCCCGACATGGCCGCCTGCCGTGCTGCCCGGAGCTTACGACCATCTTCCAACGAGTCGGGGGGTACCCTGATAGCGGGCTTCTCGTCCAACTTATCGGGGAACACGCCACCAGCGCCAGAGAAGTCCTTGGGCATGGCTACCTTGGCAAACCTAGCCAACTCCTCCAAGTCCTCGGTGGGTTTGGACTCCAGCCGCTCCTTGGTGTAGATGCCGGACGATGCCTTGAGGATGCCAGAGACTAGCTGGGCTCGCTTGGCCGCCACTGCTAGCTTACGTTCCTGCATGGCGTCCTTGACGGACTGGGGCACGTCCGCGCGGGCTAGAAACTCCGTCTCGATCTCATCGGGAGTCTTAGGGGTAGTAGGCGCGGATGCAGCGGCGGCAGGGGTCACCACGGCAACGGGCTCCGGCGTCTTGTCCTTAACCTGTACCGCTGCCACGCTCGCCTTAACCGTGGCAGCTAGCGCGGTCAACTTCTCTTCGGAGAACCCTTCAAGAGTCTTCCGGTCATCCTCGGTGAATGGGCTAGGATGATCCTTACTGGCGATCAGCTGCCCAATCAGGTCCGACTTTGCGTTGCTCATAGTAATGGCTCCTTCAGTTGGTTGGGCAGCGTTATCTTTACATCCGCACGGTTTGGCGGTGGTGGTGGCGGCAGTAGCGGCGGAAGAGGCTTTAGCGGGGGCACAGTCAGCGCCTAGTTTGACGCTCATGTCATGCACCTGTTGCACGTTCTTTTGATCGGTGGAGTTGTGGCGGGCTCCGGCGTTATATCGGGTATCACCGACGATTACCACCGGGACAACTTCACCACCCTCCCCCACTGAGTTATCGTCCAAGGCATCCCAGCATGCACTACTCACGGCGTATAGATCGCCAGTAGCTTGCATGCACATAGCGCGGATGGATTCGAGGCAAGCGTCCTCTACCTCTTCCTCCGCACCATCTCCCATGGCAATAAGCGAGGCGGCTAAAGTCCTTGCGGATTCCAAGCTGGCACTAGCCGCGTCTAGCATCTTGGAAATAGTCTCGTATTGGATCTTCTCCGCATCCTCTTGGCCTTGGGAGTCGGTACCGGCAGCGGACAGCCGCGATACTTGGGAAGTGAAGCGAGCCACGGCACCCTTGATCTTATCTTTGTTTGCTTTCACAGTAGATGCCACGGTATGTGCTCCTTTTGTTTGATCGTGATTGTTAGCTCGTGCGGCTCTCGGCATCCCACAGCCCATGTCCACTGAGCAAGCGCCTTCCGTACCCCGGGGTAACATAGCGAGATGGTCCGGGGTAATCTCCACCCATACCGCACCGTAACGTTTACCGGAAGAGTGGGTACCGGACTCTAGCCGCGCCACGGTATACGCACACCCGCTAGTTTCCACCATCTTCCCAGATCTCAACCGCTCGATTACGTCCACAGCATCGGGGCCTACTACCTTCGCCCGGGCCGGATCTAGGTACGCGTCCGCGATGACTCGATTATTATGATACTTTGCGTGAAAGATCGTGCCAAATTGCAATTGTTCTAGTATTTCAGGGTCATTGGCACTTGTGTAGTCGTCGCCGTTGTGAGGATGATCCATGATAATCGGACGGCTATTCCAGCCACCAGGGGCCACACGTAACGCCCTCGCCGTGACTAGTTCGGGCTCGGCGGCGTTAACCGGGTGGATCACGGTATCCGCGATAAATATCACTACGGGCGCCACTACGTAATCCGTACCGTTATATTTGGCGGATCGAATCTTGGCCCCATCACCCCCTATGGCACATCGGAACTGGACAAGATGAGAAGTAAGGGAGTCCATTACAGTAGCCCGTTGCGTCGTAATTTACGCTGTACGGATAGCTTGGTGGCAATTAGGCGGCGCACTTCCGGCGATCGAATCTTGGCGATGGGGATTGTCTTGCCAGATGCAAACCGGATGGCACTTACCCGGATTACAGATGAGGACGAGGACGAGGACGAGGACTTAACCTTGCCAGGGCTACCAGGGTTACCAACAACTAGATCCGGTTGCACCATCCGCTGTTGATCGGTGGCAGTAGGCCCGCCCGAACCTGTGCCTGTACCTGGTGCGCCCGGAGTACCCGGAGCCCCCGCAGTATCACCCGATGTAGGGGTATTGTTGAGTGGCTTATTACCTTGGCCCGGTACATCAGTAGACCCATCTGCCGCTACTTGGGTGGGGTCGATCGGGTTACCGTTGGCATCAGTGGCGGGTTCTACCACAAGCGGAGGTAGACTTAGTACTTGATCGCGCATCTCGTTGGCGGTTATGATTACTTCCCCGTTGTTGTGGTTGGCTTGGGCGTAAGTGAGAAGTAGGGCTCCCTTCTCTTGCTCGTTTAATTCCTCCTCATCGGGCCACTGAATCTCATAGTCATCCACATCAGGTAGCGCGCCAAATTCCTGTAGACGACTAATGAATGCACGGACTAGTGGGATACCAAACTCCTGCCGTCTCTCCGCTACACGGTCGGACCAGTTATCCCGGTCTTGGGTTGACGCCATCTCCCCTCTCTCGCTCCCCATAAGTACGCGATGGGGTATAGCGAGCACGGCGCAAATCAACCGAGTGACGGCATCTTGGTTAGGCCCCCACTTGTCCACGAGGGCGTTCAACATCTTAACATCGGCACCACGAGTGGGGATGAGACGCGATATACCCCCGTGCTGGTACTCCTCAATCATCTCGCGCAGGGCTTTAAGCTCCTCCTTCCCTATGCGGAGGTCCTTGTCGATGTTCACGTGGATACCGGGATCTACCCGCTGCCAGGAGGCTTCAGCGCCACCACCGGACACCTTTAACAAGTCATCTAGATAGTTCCACACGGCACGGAGGCGGGGCTTACCGAATACATTATCAAATAGACACTGCTCGGCCGCGTGAATAATTCGCGTGTGATGGACTCGCTTGGTTACAGCATGAGAGGCGCCAGAGTATGGGCCAATGTCATCCTCAACCATGGAATAGGCCGGGATACCAAGATAACACATGTAGAACTCAGGTAGGCCAAACCGTGGATCGGTGGTGTCGGTAATGCTCTGCTGGATTTGGGCTCGGTCCTCGGTAAGCGGGGTGATGTAGATAATGTCTTCAGGGCCGGAGAGAGAGCCGGATTTCAGGGGCTCCTCTAGATCCTTGTCACCCGTACCGATAAGGAGAGCTGCGTACCGGCCTAGCCCCATTTGGATATCTAGTTTGATGATCTCCTTCCAGACGGCGAGACGATCACAGAGGGTAGTAGTCTTGTCCTCGAACTCAGTAACGTTATTGGGATCGGGGTCTTCGACGATCGAGGCGCCACCTGACCACGTAGCCTTGGGGTAGGCTTCAACACACCGCTCGGCGATACCCCCCCGCTTATACCGCGCTCGGTAATCCTGCGGGAGTAGACGTTCCTTGTAGCCTAGGAGACGGTAGTAATCGCGCCGGCCACCGTACCCGATGCCGTCCCGGAGAGCAGAGAACCGCTCGGCGAGGCGCGCCCTACCTAGGAGATCGGACTCGGCCGAACGGAGGGTAGCGGAGGCGGTAGGGTCCTCTGGGCCAGGGCCAGCAGCGGTACCGTGGGCAAGGGATAGCTCGTGGGCATCCCGGGCAGCCATGGCTCGGGTACCCCGGGTGGACCCGGAGAGGCGAGACGGTGAGTAGGTGCGGGCTCCCAAGGAGATAGGTCCTCGGGGGCAAGTTGTACCACGGAGTGGGTAGGATTCTACCCCTCGCAAGATGTAGGGGTGGAGGCTAGGTCAACGGTAGGGACTCGCTAGGGATTGCGTCTACTGGGCCAGAGAAGCACCCACAACCGCCAATGTCATATCTGTCATAATCCTCCCCGCAAGTAATTCTCTCGCGAAAGTCTTTGAGTGTCATGGGCTTCTTAGTGCCGCCTGCCCTATCAACCAGGATAGACACATCTTTGCCGAGCTGTTGTCTAATTTCCTCTTCTTTACCCTCATGGTAAGCATACCTATCTGGCATTGTCCGTAATAGATTAGCAAAGTGAGCATGTCCAGCCTTAATACAGAATCCGCCACAGTTGTTATGAGAGAACCCCAAGCTGTACAATCGTGGGGGCTGGATACCTATTTCTAGAAGTAAATCACGGGCTCGGTTCTTACTGAAATATGGTGGCTCACATAGGGGTGCATCTACTCTCCATGGGTACATGCGCCCCTTAACATTCTGGTATCTGTGCTGCTCTGTCCAGTCTATGCCGACGTATAGGATAGTGGCGTCTCGTTCCAAGTTGTCATTTCTCCACTTATCTAGTAAGTCTCTCTTTAGTATCTTGGAGCATGGGTCTACTCTACTATTTCCCAAGAACCTCACGTCTCGGAACACTTCCCAAGGAGTGCGGCCATCAGATATCTTTATAAGACACGCCCCCACAGAGTCGGCTGCCTCATCCAGAAATCGGTACAAATCCTCGTCTTCCATGTTGGTATCTGCGAACAGGGCAATAATACCACAGTCGGGATAGCGTTCACGAACGCGCCAAGCAGCGGCCCACGAGCTTATTCCACCCGAGAACATAACACAATGAACCTTATCCTTATCAGGTATCACATCTTCACCACTCGCTTACTCCCATCCTTCTCCGTTACAATATACTCGCCATCTCGGCCCCGCTCCACTTGGAATCCGCTATCCTCTGCTTGAGTACGAGCACGAGCTAAAGCAGAGGCACGTCGCGCTTCGTTGGCTTGGCGTACACTAGTGTTGGCCCCGCCCCGGTTGACTCGCTCTCGTTCTCCCCTGTCAGCATCCTCTGCGGCTACGATGGACTTGACTAGATTATCCCCGAACCATAGACAGTCCGCACCGATGCAAGGGGGTTGGCCTTGAGGGCATCGATGGCACTTACACCAGCGGGATTTATAAGAGTCCAATGTACTGTGCCTATTTGTGTAATATCGTCCACAGTAGAACACCCGCACCGGCGAGAGTCATCAGGGTCCCGAATAACGCCACAAACCCAATAACCATTTTCATGCCCATACCCATACCAAGATCACGTCCGCTACCTTGGGCTAGGGCTTTAGCTGAGGCATCCACTCGCTCGGCGAGAGCGGCAGCAGTACCTTTACCCTCGATTGAGGCAAGGGTTACAGCGTTCTGGCTAGCAGCGAGCAAGGCGTCTATTCGGCGCGATTCTGCGAGAGCGTTGGCGTCTACCCGCTTAGATTCGGCCTCAGCTAATTTCTCCTGATACCGTTCGCGGAGATCCGATAAATCCTTAGCGTATCTCTCGGTAAGATTGCGGAGGTCGTCCTGGCGTTGGATAGCCGCCTCTACCAAGTTGAGGACATTGGCGGTGGGGTCAATGGTTGGACCGCCACTAGCGTCCACAGGTATTCCAGTGCTAGTGGTATCGATAACACGGCGCCCTGTGCGCTTTGTACGTTGCGTGCCCGTCATTGCTGGGGACCCTGCCCTATTCGTGGCCTGCTTCGTGCGCGGCCATAGCGTCAAAATCGTATCGCCTATGGGTTATAACACCGGCACCTAGCGGCACCCACACGAGATCACCAGGGTTAAATGGCACACCGCTACAGTCATTGCCAAACCACCGGGAATCACGAAACCAAGAACCTAGATCGCCCGTCGTCCGTGCTACCTTCACCTTTACCCAGCAGTGGGGGCGGCCTTCTTGCTTACCTGCACCCCAATTAGCCCGCTCCGTTTCCACGCACATGTTGACTACCACACCCAAGACTACTCCTGGGATATCAGTGCCAGAGGAGATATCGATATGGCGCGAGTGGGATAGTATGGGATTAGAGCAAGGGGTGGATGCACACCCGGCGAGCAACGCGGCGGCGAGGGCGAGCAGGCAGGGGGCGCGGGTCATCATGGCTCGTATCCCGTCTGAACGCCCAGACCGCGCCTGCAAGCGGTAAGCGCACGGCGCTCGCGCGGGAACGCCTCGGCCAGGAACGCCAGCGTGACAACCGCAGGAGCGGCCCTCCGCGGTATCGCCTTGCGCGAGCGCCGTCTCGTCTTGGACGGCAGGAAAGGTCCGTAGGTGGCCCTCATCGCCCTTCCTCCGGCGCGGCCTGCGCCTGCTCCTGCTGGGCACCGCCATGCTCGCAAATTTGCAGTTCGACGCCACCATAGCGGAAGGTGAAGCACGCTGGTCGCGGCAGCAAAATGATTTTGCCGATCGACACCTGAGCGCAGAGGATGCAGGCCGGAATGAGGATCACGGTTTAGCCCCCACGTTCACCACCCCGGCCGTATTGAGTTTACAATCGACAGGGTACCCGCAGAAGACATCTGGGCTGGGGCAGAATCTCGGGCCGGAGAGCGCCTGCTCAATGATGCGCGTCCGCATGGCGTCACCCGTGGTGGAAGGCGCCCCGGGCTTGCTGCTCAGTGCCAGCAGCTCAGCTTGCAGCTGGGCTGTTTCGTCCGAAGAGGGGCCGCAGGCGTGGCCAGCGCCCGCGCGCGGCGGGGGATGACCGCAGTGCCAAGCCAGATTGGTGGTGGGGTCGTAGAGGGCAGCGCAATCGGCCTTGACGCTGCCAATCCAGTAGGAGTGAGGCCCGGGGTTGATCGAGCGACAACCAAGGGTGACGATGCCAAGTAGGAGCACAGTGGAAACCATGGTGACAATTCGCATAGTATGCCTCATAAGTGCGCACCCCTTACAGTTTACAGTTTGGTACCTGCATGCTCTGTCATGTCAGCAGCGAGAGAGGGGAGAGCGGTGGACACTGGTTTAGGTATTGGTATTGAATTAGCGGCCATCGCTACTGTAGTGGCGGCCCGATTCGCGGCGCTCGTGGCATCCGCCGCCGCCACCTGTGCCTTCTTCACACCCATTCGGAGGAATATAGCGACCACCATCCCGACGACCGCGTTAGCCGAGAGAAGTTGATCAGGCGTGAGAGTGACGACATGGAACACCGCGAGGGCATTACCCACGATGCCGACGAACGCCGCCACGTAGGTTTTATAGTTGCCAGTGAGTCCAGAGAAAGCACTCATGTCGATTTGGATGAATGGCACTATGGCTTACCCCCACTGTTGGGTTTAATTCTCCGTAGGCTACCATCACCCGCGATCCGGTACAGTCTCCCATCGCGCGATCGGATGACTTGCTCCTTATGGACCGGCTTACCGTTGCGATCCGACAGCACTAAGCGATCAGGGTGAGTGTGAGTGTCCTGGTTTCGGGTGTCAGGAACCCACCCGATTAATCGAGTGCCGCCGTGAAGGGATCTACGCTCACGTTCCACCGCGTCTAGTTCTGCGGCGAGGGAGGATTTATCGGGAGCATTCATTGTAGCTCGTTCTCTCTCGCGGTATTCGAGGTGGTCCACCGCGCGCCATGTAAAGCTCCCGATAGATTGCCTCGACCCTTGCTCTAGGTGTATGGGTTATCTCGATGGCTCGCTCTAGGTATTCAAGATGAGCCACCGCTGCTTCCCCTACAGGTGAATGGCGTCCCGTCTCTCGGTTCGCGATGGTGTCATCTGTCACTCCCAATGCTTCCGCGAGCGCAGGACGTTTCATCCCTAGTGCCATCCTCATTGCCATGCATCGATCAGGGTACTCTCGCAACATGCGCTCCGCGGAGACGATTCGCTGTAGGCGGGCGAGGTGCTGCTCGGCGGCGGCGGAAAGGAAGCTGCTCATGTGATCCATTCTAGGCCGGAGCGCGCCCCTTGTCAATACCCTGCGGCAATATTGTAGCAGGAGGGGTCACGGGTGGCGCTGGCGGTAGTGCTCCCTGCGCCGCTGCAATACTCGCCTTGATCTTGGCATCCAATGCAGTAATCGCGGCCGTAGTCGTGGCGATCTCAGCGGAGTTATCTTCGGCGGTGGCGGTGGCCAGCTGAGCCTTCAACGCGGTAACCTCAGCGGTCAACGCGGTAAGGTCGCTCTCTTCTAGAGCCTCATCGGCGGCGAGAGTGGTTTCAATGGCTTCCAAGGCGGCGAGTGCATCGGTATTCTTTGACATTAGGATCTCCAGTCTGGTTAGCCCGATGAGTACCGAGCGGATTAAATCCCGGTCCTCTTCGGAGAAGTTGACGACTACGTTGATGTCGGGGATGCGCATGCGGATTGACAAGGGTTGACGGGGTGAAATTAAAAAGCTCCCCCGCTGGTCATCAGGACGGGAGAGGGGCGCCCTACCAGCGGGGGAGACTTGCCGAAGAACCGTCGCAGGGTCATTGTGGGCGAGCGTAGCACGGAGCCCGCGCCCGTGTCAAGGACCAGATTACCCTCGCCTGTACCAGAGCCGCCGAAGTAATTCCTGTGCTTGCACGATAGTTACCTTACATCGTGGGCATGGGTGGCGATGTGTACGCGCACATGGGCAATCCTCGTTGATAAGTAAATCGTCCACTTGCGCTATCAACTCATCGACCAGATGGGGGTACAGTTTCAACCGTTCAACGTTGTCCATCGAAGTAGTTCTCCTTTCACCATGTCACCCCTAATCCATCCATTGCTTCCATATCTCCCACGAGTCCATTATACGCGTTGCTCGTACTGTCCACGTCATCATCCACAACCCCAACAGGAAACGAACACAACACATCAATATACATTTCATTCCACGGTCCTCTCACTATCTTAACCTTACCCAGCTCACACTGCGCACGGAATGGGCTAGCTCGTTGAATCTTATTACCCGTCTTGGTAGTCTCGGGGGCAGCGGCGTAATCGTACCGGGCTAGCATCTTACCCCTCGCCTCGGTTGTAGCCTTACCACTCCCGCTGCCCTCGCGAATAAGACATGCTACCCCGTCCATTTCGGCTGCCATCTTGATATTAGTAGATACCTCACCTGGCCCCCATTGCCCTCGGATGTTGTGCTCTATGTAGGTGTCGCCCATTTCATCATCGTACCCTAACCTAGTTCCAACCGTCCAGTTGCCTCCGCCGGGGGTGTCTGCGGTATCCCATCCTCGGCATCGGCGGCACCGGGCTGGTGATTGATCCACGAATGTAAACCACTCTCGTTTGAATAGGCCACCACCGGCTGGTACTGGATCTTGTTGTAGCTGCCCCGAGGCCCCAAATTGGTTTAGGTCTATCTCCTCTTGTCGCACCTTCGCTTCCGTCCACAACTCTGGCCACAATAATTCGCCCGGTTGGGTTCTCATGTCCCTTGGATCGGCCCGCTTGGGATCGAATCTCATCGGGAGCATTAAGTGATCCCAGCCACCCTTACCCAATAGATACCCGCTTAGATCTCTCCTATGTAACCGCTGCATGATTACCACTATCGCGATTCGTTCGCTCGCGCCACGTGTGGAGATAGTACCGTCGAACCATGTTTGACACGCGGCTAACTCTACATCGGAGTCGGCATCCTTAGCCTTCAACGGATCATCGATAATAATTCTGTCAGGGTGCTCGCCGGTACCGATGCCGCCGACAGAGGTAGCGATACGCCAACCCTTAGCGGTGGTGTCAAATCGAATCTTGGCGGATTGGGCAGCGTCGAGTGCCACCAAGTCTACGTGGGTGGGGTTGGCCCAGTAATACTTTTTGTAGTTATCCGAGGTAACGATGAATCTAACGTTACGGTTATCTCGGATGGTGTTGGCATCGGTATAGGACGCGGTTAGGTAGCGGAGAGATGGATCTTTAGCCCATTCCCACGCTGGCCAAAAAACGGATGCAAAAAGACTTTTCGAGCTACCTGGGGGCACGTTAATTACGATACGTCGTATCTTGCCAGCGGTAATCTGTTCTAACACATCGCAGAATACATAGTGATGCCAGTTCCAGATAAGCTTCTTAATGGGCTCTACGATTGTCCAATTCTGTTTGATGAAATCGCGGAGGGAGTCTCGGGCTAGGGATGCTTGCCATTGATCGGCGCGAGATAATTCCTGTATAGCACCCGCGTAGGTAAGAGGGGGCACAGGCTCGACAGTAGAGCGAGGTGCAATAGGCATAGGGCAAATGTTACGTAGTAATGGGCGGCACCGGCGCTTGCACCACACTCTCCGGTAACCCCAATCGCCGCCGCATGTACTTGGCTACCACCTCCGCCCGCGTCAACCAATCCGTCAATTGCGCGGTGGGTGCGTTCTTGGGTACACTCTGCCATGCCACGTCCAACGCGGTACGTTCGATGGTGGACATTAGCGTGATGAAGTCTAGTACGGAGAATACCGGCGCAGGTGTGGCACTGGCACCAGCTGGGGCTATCTGTAACTTGGCTAGCACCTCGGAGAGTTGGGAGCGTACCTCGGATAACTCTCCACGGTAGATTGGCGTGGGGGTTATAGGTGTGTCATGTATCGGTATCGGGTTGCAGGTTAAATCGTCGCTCATGCGCGGGTTAACTCCTTTCCTGACCTCTTGGCGCTCTCACGGGTTCTATCTCGTGCGCCCATCCGGTTTCAGAACATGGCATAACTCCCATCTCGGGCGTGTTTCTTGTGCTCCATATGCGCTTACACCTAGTACACTTCCATGCAATGATGGGGGGCACTAGCGATGGGGGTATACGGTACTCCTTATCGTAATCTCTCGTTGTCGCCTTACCTCGCAGGAGTTTATCTACTGGGTGATCGTGAGCGGGTCCAGTATCCACTCCAATGGCGTCAAGAGGGGATGAGCCTAGTCCAGTTAACCGCTTAGTCATTCACCACCTCGCGCGCCTTGTTCTCTCGTTCTGTTAGTCTACGTTGAATCTCGCGGTTAATGTACCACTTGGCTTTACGTAAATCCTCTAGCCGTGCCTCCTGTATCTCAGCGTAAGTCATTGTGTTACTCGGGTACTTCAACCCCGCTCGCCACAGGTATTTAATCGCCGCGCCAACGTTATGGGTGAAGTGTTCGATGATGGTTATGCATTCAACTCCGCTGGGGTGGCTCGTGTAATGTCGAGGATGGTCGATAAGATTGTGTAAGCAATCCTCCACACTCGCTAGCTTGGGTTCAACTATTTCTGCTAGCTTGGGTTCAACTATTTCTAGATGGCTAACCTGGCACAAGAAATGCACGGCTGCTTTATCTAGTGCATCTTTCTTAGTGCCATAGTACCTTACTGCCATCAAGTCATCAGACTCCCCGCTTACCCATATTTTCCACCATCGGTTACTCGGGCGATTACTCTCTCGGGTTGCACGCTTAGGGGTTCTAGGTGTGGGCTTCATGGGCTGGGGGCTCCTCTAGAGAAGTAATGTACGCGTGCGCGCGTGAGTAATCCGTGACTAAGTGACTAAAATACGCCGCATTTACGCCAATCGAATAGGTGCTAGTCATCCTAGTCACATTTCCTAGAACATGACTAGAGTGACTAACGTTGCTCCTAGTCACAGGTTAAACCTCTCCATCAGCGCATCAATCCCATCTATCCTCACTCTTATCAACTGGTAGAAGTCCTCTACGTGTCGGCTCATGGCAGCCCTATGGTGGCGATTAACGGACGACTGAGTACTTAGTGTAAGCATAGAGCATATGACTGCCATGGTGGGATTGCCCAACCCCAACCCCTTTGACAGCTCGCTCAAGCTAGACCCCACTCCAAGCGGCAATTTAATATTCTGCCGTTCTCCGCTGAACACGATCTCCCCCGCAAACTGATCGAACCACTTATTAAGTTGAGTGATTATATAACCATCGGCGTCGGGATTACTGAGATCGAATCTCTCCCGTGATTCTAGGGTTTGCCGTGTATGATCTCGTTTATCTATGATGGTAATGGCGTTAGCTATGCAACATGATATGATCGTGTGAACCCCAATACGAATACTGTTTAACCCCATTCGAGCCTTGATACCGTTAACCGCGATAGAGCATAAGGACGGGAAGTCGAGCATAGATAGATTAAAGCACTTGTCCTCTGGCCCCACTGAGTACTGATCTCGGTTAACGGTTAACTCATCGATAATATCGAAGTCCTCAGTACCGTACCCCACCGAGTGCTCATGCTGCTTGCGTTCCTTCTTACCTCGCGTATATCCGTGATCCCCAACAGGGAGATGGATTAGATTACTGCGGGGTGGTGCGGGCTTCGGTGGCACAGGTGTCTCGGGTTGCTTTATGGGCACGAGTGCGGCTCTCCGGTAACCGTACATACGTCCTCACCGTAACACACGAGACAATCGCCGCATTGCTCACACCAAGGCCCCAACCCGTTACATGTGACAAACGAATCAAGGTATCGAGGAGATGCAAGAGCATACCCAGCTTTATCTATCTGCTCATCCGTCATGTAGAACGCCGCCCCATCCGAAGTCCCAACGTATTGATACACCACCCCATCTAACGTATACGTGTCGGGTGTAGAGTCGAACGGGGTAACGGTGTGGCGAGATGTGGGCGAGATGAATACAGCAGAACGAGAGACGGGAGGAGCGGGAGGAGCGGGAGGAGCGGGAGGAGCGAGAGCGCTTAGCGGAGTTGGGTTTCTTGTATTCATTGGCTATATTATGCTCTAATCCATCTCGCCCATGTGTAACGATCGGCGGCCAGAGAACATGTCAACCTGGTTACTACTCGCGGATCTGTATGGCGCGCAGGAGTAACGGATACCAGCGAGATGGTGTACTCGGTCGGGGCAATGGTGTGGCACGGTAGCATACACTTGGCAATAGCAACAGAATAATCGAGAGCCTGTACCACCTATCACAGGTGCAGGCTCGAGGTTATCGGGTTCGCTTGGGCGCGCCATTCACGGTGCCGGAAAGACTGAGCGTAGCACGCGCGGGTGGTCCCTGTCAAGGACTAGAGGGGCCGGCAAGCTCACGGAAGTATTGAAGCGACTGAGTAGACAAGAAAACGCCCGGGAGGTCCCGCCGGCCGGCACACTCAGGCACCACAGCGATTCCACCCCGGGCGCGCACACGCTACGTTGACGCCTGCGCCCCGATCTACCTGCCCGGGGGCTTGGGTGCAGGGGCGCTCGGGCTCGGGCTCGTGGCAGGGCTCACCGGGGGCGCCGTCCCCACCGGCCCGATCGGGGTGAGCTGAGTCCAGTCCACCGGTTGCCCCTGTAGGCTCACCCCCTCACTCACCGCTGCATTCACCACCCCAAACAGCGCCCGGAAATGGACTATCTCAGCGGCGGCCGAGTTAAACCTAGCTATCTGGTTATTGGCGATAACGGTTAGAGCAGGGTCACCCGCCGCCGCTACGGAGAACTGCATGAGGCCCGCACGGATGGACATTAGGGCGCGGAACAAGTCAGCGTCCAAGTTGCCAGTGAGGACTTGGAGCTGCCCCACTTGTCCGGTTACCCCTGTTGCTGTGGTGGCGCTCGCCACGGTACCCGCTGCCGAGTGGATGGCTGCATTCGTGGCAGCGCACCCAGAGCCCGCGAGTAGAGCAACCGTGAGGATGAAAGTAGATAGAGCGATGGGAATGAATCGAGTTAGGTGTCTCATGGTTATCGTCGTGGCTCCTTGTGGTTTTAATGTCTCGGTGTGTGTTGATGTCTAGTTGATGTCTAGGCGTGTGTCTTACTCTACTTAATCCCCAGTTTCTTCTTGAGTGTGGCCATCTGGGCTTGGATACCCACGACGGCAGCAGTGAGGGTGGCGAGTGAGACGGTGCCAGAGCCCGCGCCCGTTCCACCCGCTGCACCCGCGCCTTGCACCCCTTGACTATTCCACTTCGTCCCGTTATAGATCCACACTTCGCCCGTGGACTTGACTTGGTATGGTTGACCCGTGAGGACGCCTTCGGTAGGGAGCGTGTCCACCACGATGGCGGCCGGGAATATCGACACCCCTCCCACGCTGCTGATACCGCCAGAGGACTGGCCCAGAGCCACCGCTAAATCCCACAGCACGAGAATATCAGCAGCGTCCTCCACGGTGAGGGTGTACGGGAGAACTAGCCCGCTGCGCCCGAACCACCCACCGAACAGCAAGGCGGTGAGCACCATCCCCGTCACACCCCATTTGAGTTCGTCTAAATCCCCCGCGTAAGCGTAGACAGGAGTGGGCGTGAACTCTACAGGGTTACCAGGGGTAGCGTGCTCCCACGGGAATCCAAGCCCCTTGCCATAGCGGGCCACCATCGAATCGGCGAGCACATGCCGATCCCCCGAGAAATCTAGATGATGCTCGGGGACGATGGTGCCAGCGAGGGTGGATTTGGTTTGGATGCCATCGGGGGTAAAGTAACTAATGCACTGGGTACGGCCGAGCCCCGCGTTGACGGCGCACTCGGCAACGGACTTGGGAGGGTTAAATGTCTGGCTCATGGTGGTGGGTTACCTACCTTTCGTTGTACATTGTACGGTTGTACGGTTGTACGGTTGTACGGTTGTACGGTTGTACGGTTGACTTATTGCTCAGTGCCAGAGTCCGACACGATGCCGGTAGGCACTATCACGCCAAGGTTAATTAGTTGCTCACGGTAGTACGCGCACCACGCAATACGGTTGGGTTCGCCGGTTATAGGGTTATCGTAGTGGTGATCGTGGCGGCGAAGGTTACGAATGGTGGCATCTGCGCGCATGTATTTAGCGTGCTCAGCGCGGAGTCGTGGGCGCCCGTATGGAGAGTCGTCGATCATTTATTCTCCGCTCTCCATTTATCCCACCTCTCTATGCGCGCTTCATGGATCTCCGGTGCCCAACTTAAAAGAATGCCAGTTTTTCGCTTAAATAGACAATCAAAGCACTCAGGACAATACGCGCCACCTCTGCTCGGCCCAGTTACCCCGGACACTATTTGCCATATCTCATCATCAGCCCACCATACCAAGGGTTGACAACGGCCACACCGTTGGCACATCTCAGTGCAGAATGAGCCCAGATGTATACGCCATGTGAACCATTTCAACCAACGCCGCAACATCCACCACGGCCAATGAGACAGTTCCATCGTATGATCTAAGTAATGTCTGCGCTTCCACCACGATTTATGGAGGCGATTACCGAATCTGCTATCTGTCCAACTTTTCATATCGGTTGTACACTTCCATTCCCTAACACGTACACCCACACCCGCACTCATATATCTCGTTGTTGTTCACCCGGGTTATCCGATTACTATGGTAGGTAGTCCGTTGGGCTCGGGTCCCGACGTATTGAACCCCTCCGATAGCAACCTGTTATTACCTGTGATCTTTCCTTGGCCATCTACGATACACCAACCCATCGGGGCCATTACATCTGGACTGTCCCTCACGTACGCGGCGACGAATCCACCGTTAGGCCCGGCGCCATCCCATCGCCTAATCGGGTTACCAAGTTTCAGCGCCACGGTAGCCATTCTCGCCTTAATCGCTGGGAATAGTGGCTTACACGATTCTAACACCACATCGAATACGTACTTAGCCCCCGGTGGGATACCCCCGTACTTCTGGGCCGCCGTGTGTCCGCTCTCGCCTAACATCACACGCGCGTACACTCGGCTTTCCCACGTAAACTGGCCTGGGAGAAATTTCGCGCGGGCGCATGGCATGCGGACCCCGGCACCCGTTACCCAGAAGTGGCTCAGCCCGAGTAAGTGGGCCGCCCACCAATCGATCATAGCCGCTGCAAGAGCGGGGGTGAGGCGATCGATATGGAACTGATCCCGGGCTAGGTGAGTCTCGTACAGGGCCATCGCCGCCCACCCACCATGTAACGCGGCATGAGGATCGGATGCAAATTGCTCGTTGATATCGAAGTGGCCAGTACCGAGGGACATATGACCATGGGTGGATTGGAGAGTGAGGTAATTCAACAGGCGCCGCTGGGCGACTAGTGCAGAGATGAGGTCTGGACGTAGGACCGACACCGCGAGAGAGTTGGCAGAGGATAGAAGCTTCTGGTTTACGGTCCCGTTGTCGGCGTAATCGTCGAGGATGATAGGGAACTTGTGATCGCGGCTATGGAGAGGGGATATAGCGGCGATACGTACGTGCTCAGGGGCTCCGTTGCTCATAGGTGGGTTATCCTACCTTTCTTCAGTACCGAGGAATTCAATGTGCAGGTCGATGTGCATATTACCTGGCTTGTACTTATCAATTGGAGGATCTAGCGCGGAGAATGGTAATAGGTGCGAAGGACGCCACCAAGAACCTGACACGGTTATGGTCTTGCCAGATTCTTGCGATTTGAGTACTTCGGCGCGGATGGCCATCAACTGCTCGACTACACCGTCGTACTCAGCATTAGTCATTATCGTGCGGAGTACGTGCTCAGCGGCAGTGTTACCCATTATCTAGCCTCCAACCTTTTCAGGTTCCACTCGGATGGCGCCCATCCAAGCCACAATCATTGCGATGACTCCTTTCTATCCAATGGTTTACGCAACTCCATCGGTGCTCACCTTTCTATCTAACGTCTCCCATTGATCGATCAACCGTTCTAAATGGCGCTCGTGGCCCCGGTAACGGCTGACTAGTGGGATTAGGCTAATGTGGCGGCGGGTTAAATCGTGGAATCCATCGTGGGCTCCACGGACGGGGGAGTCGGGTGAGTCACCGTTAATGTAGTCGAGAGCGTAGGCGGAATTAGCCATAGGCCGCAATCGCAGAGAGTTGAGCCTCTGCCTCCTTTACAGCCTTACATAGACACGGCACACACAAGGTAGCGGTGCGGCTTTCCCAGTCAGGCTCCTGGCCTACGCGCACAGACACAGGTACATTCTTCTGTCCACACTCATCACAAGCAGGCAGCCTAGTCCACGAGTCATTGCCGATGATCTTGTTTACGGTGCGCTTGGATGCAGTAGACAGATCAAGCTCACGTAGGCGCTTGCCTATCAGCTCGTGGTGCGGGTCATCGGGAGTACCGCCGTATTGGGTATCCCACGCCTTCGACACACCAAGTATAATACTCCTCTGTGTGATTACTAGCACAGTTCACGGGCTCTCATATCGGTAACCTCACAAGCGGGCGCGGGCGGGACTGTGCGGTAACCTGTGCCTGTGCTACGTTGATTACCTTCTCCTGTCTATCCATCGCATCCCCACGTACCCCACCAAGAATGCTAACCCCATTACCGCGATCTCCAGTAGCAAGCTGCCCCACATTTGGCTTTGGTCCATTCATGTTCCCCCGGTACGGTGCTATCATCGCCTCAATCTCTTCCATGCGCGCGACCACCGCTCGCTTAACATCAATCGGCATTGGGATAGCGTCAATGTCAAACGCGCCCACGCCACCCACGCCACCTGTCACGTTGACTTGTTGTGGCCCACCATTTGGTCCACTCGTCTCTACGATAGTCTTAGCGTTAACCCCTCGGTGAGATAGTAGATGGATCAATACTCTCTCATACCCGCGCGCCCGTTCTTTGATTACATCCCGCGCATCATTCAATAAATCCGCCGTACCCATCTGTACGCTGGCATACTCCATCTCGGCGAAGTACACATCGGATTTACGACGGAGAAATGGAGCCTGGCGAGTAACCCCAGCGAGCGCGGCGGCCACTTCGCGAGTCTTACCCTCGCAGAGAAATTGGAAGTATAACTCCTCCCACTCGCCCGGTTGCCGTCTCGTTCGTGAGCGTTGCAAACTATGTAAAGTGGGGTCGCCCTCCGCGGTGGAATAATGCGCGGGGTTCTCGAGTTGGTTAAGCCCTTGTACGTCTATCGACATGGTAGTAGCCCTATCGACATATCGCGTCCCGTGCATCGTCGCCCAAGATATTAGACAACTCGTGCTGCACTTCCTCGAATTCCTTATTAGCGGCAAGGTATCTGGCCACTAACTCATCGGGCACATCTGCTTCAACGGTATCGAACGACGCGCTTAGCGAGCGCTCGCTTGGGACGACTTCTGGAATGCTCTGTCCATCGATGTTAAGGTGTACGAGAGGTACGCAAACAGTGAGATAGATCACCTCCCAATCGTCCGTACCTAATAGGCATTTCATGAGTTGAGTTCCGCCTTGGCGTCCGCGAGCAACCGTTTACCCGTCTCCCACATCGTATACCCGTTGCCTAGAGGTGACTTATCGTATACGTCGATATCCCAACTGGACGCATATGGGATAACGTGCGGATCTTCATCCTTAGAATTAAAGATGGCATCGAGGAAGTCCAATAGCCTAGTAACGGCGTCCATGGCGAGTTTAGACCTTGATCCCGTACCCATCCGCGGTGATTTGCTTAGCGATCTCTTGAGACACCAGTTCCTCTAATCTCTCTAGAAACACCCTCTCACACTCGCGGAAGTACGCACCGAATGATAGGCGTAATGCGTCGTCCGATTCGGTGTAGCCGTGACGGGCGATCTCGATAGCGGTTGGCTGGTACATTGGCTAGTGAATTAGATCAAAGGTGCAACGCGATGGGCAAGCGGCGAGAGTATGCGTCCACCGTCTCCCGCTGTCCGTGTGCCACGGCGACCGATTTGTCGCATGCCACGGTATCCGGGTTCGCCCGTGTATCCGGGTCATCGCCCAGTTGCCGAGCCGCTGCCCGTGACAGGTGGCACCCTGCCCCGTTTTGTCGGTCCTCTACTCGCTCGCTCATCGCCCCAAAAGACTACCATCCTCGGGGGGTCCCTGTCAAGGCCCGTCTTCTTGGGGGGCCTAGAATCCCCGATCTACGGGTTGACCAGATCACAAGATGACAACTTAGCACGGACGCCACGAGGGGGAGAAATCGGTACCCGCGATTACGACGGCGCGAGGGGATAGAGTGGCGGTGACGGTTACGTGGTGGCATCGCCGCCGCTCTCTTCTTGTCTCCATCCGCCGGCAGCTTCTACAGCTTGCCTAGCCTCTTCGATTGAGCTATACGATCCGATGTAGATTTGCTTACTGCCCACTTGAATACGGGCTTGGTAAGATTCCTTCTGAGTGTAATTTGGTTGAACACCTCTAGGGAGTCCTAGCTCACTGCGTCTACTTCTGTCCTTTCTTGATCTATCGGTATTATTGTCTGCTGCTGTGCCATCCCATAGATGCGCGATCTCGCAACACGAGGGATTGTCGCCGCATGGGCAATTGTGCAGGATAAATGGTTTCTCTGGTGTAATCTCTTTACCAGCTAGAATCCACGCAACGCGATGAGACATTTCCTTTCTAAGGGTGCCATCTTTCTGGCTACCTATCCACAGTTTACCATATCCGTGAACATCTTTATAGCCCATCCACTCTAAGCACCCAGTTACCTTATTACGACGTAGGTAACTCTGGAACCTAGCCCTTAGTTTGGCAGTTAAATGGTCGGCTCTTTCGCTTGCACTTTGGATTGGTTTTCTCCTCTTGGAGTTTATTCGTTCTTTATTCTTCCAATAGTATTCTCTTGATGCAGAGTCAATAGCTTCCTTGTTTCTGAGATACCTCTCTCTGGCTTTCATTCTTCCAACTTCTATATTAGCGTAGGGCATAGCCTTAACCTCACTTAAGATCAGACCACCTAGAGGCGTACTTACCTTCACACTCTATCGGCACTCTTAACTCTATCCCGCTGTGGTTAACTAACGCATCCCGGACGATGTAATCTAATGGCTCCCACAAGTCCGGGGTGAACGACTTAAGTAATTCGTCATGCACTTGAAGGCGCCACTTAACGTTAAGCCCACTATCCTGCATAGAGCGTATCTGGGGCCGGAGATAAATCATCGCTCGCTGTATCATGGTTTGCGCCAAGCCCTGGATACGTTGACTCACTGCTAACCGTGCGGCCTCTGCGGCTATCTTGCGGTCGTAGTGGCGGATTCCAGGGATGTAGCGATAGGCTCCTGAGTAGTCCCGCACATAGCCGACTTTCGCCACCTCTACCGCTGTCCGCGCGATGTACTCTTTTACTCCTTGGAACACGTCCAACCAGTCACCGATTAGTTTTTGGCAAGACTCTTTAGTCCATCCCTCGATGCCGAGCATCCGGAGTTGGGTTAACAGTCCTTCGCCTTGTATCCCATATAGAATTCCAAATCCCGAATTTTTCGCCGGGATACGATGCTTGAACTTATCTACCTGATCTAGCGGTATCTTGAATATTCGAGCCGCTGTCTCGGTGTGGATATCTCGATTCTCGTAAAACAGTTGACACATGAGGGGGTCGCGCGATTCGTGCGCCATGCAGCGCATTTCTAATTGCGAGTAGTCCCAAGCTCCGAATACCTCACCCTCGGGGCATATGAACCCGGTTCGCACTTTACGTCCTTCCTCGGTGCGCACCGGCATAGCGAGTAGATTAGGGTCACTAGCAGCTATCCGCCGCGTAGGGATGCGAGTAGTACGGATAACACACCGGATGGGTTGGATATCGTCCGGGTTAGCGGGGTCGAATTTACCTAAGATGGGTTGACAGAATGCGTCTTTGATATGCTCGTACTCCCGCCACTCGAATACGTCATGAATCGCGGGGTCCGTGAATTGCAAGTGCCCTATGGACTTCTCGGAGGTAGATACAGCGCCCGCTTGGGTCCGCTTATGCCCCACGAGTCCGCGACGACGGAGAAGGGTTGCCACTTGCTTGGTGGAATTGGGATTGAACGGGCGGCCATCGAAGTATTCCGTGGATATACGTCGTTGAACCGTGGACATACGCTGCCACATCTCGGCGGATAGGGCCTCGAAGTATGATCGGGATGCGGGCATACCATTCCGCTGCATCTCCTCGAATATCGGGAGTACCGCCATACACTCTTCCATGGTGGTGTGGCGGCCAGTCATTGTTCTGTATCCAGATATGCACCTATAAACTCAGCGGCGACTTGAGGTACTATCGCGTTACCATATCCGCGCAATCGTCCCACACGTCGGGGAATCCCATGAGCCAACGGGAATGTGCCGGGTTCAACTGGCCGCGATCTACCATCTGAGTATGGGAGCCATTCGCACAAGGCCCATAGGTTAGTGTCGCCGCTTGGTTCAAGTCCTGCGCTGTGCCCTTCCTTGCCATCTCGCGGGCGCTCCCTTCTATCGTTCGCACGTTCTTCTCTGCATCGCTGGAACGAGTCGTGGGCCAACCTGATAATAGTGCGACCGTCTTTCGGCTGCTGTCCGTGTTGCCGGCTTCGTTGTAACCCTTCTGTTTCGGTGTTCCTGCCATCGGGGTTGGCCAGCCCATAGGCCGCGCTTTCTTCTCTAACTTTGTTGCCAGTGACGACGATTGAGCTTTCGTGTTGTGGGTTGCCCCCTGTGCATGGTGATCGCGGGTGTTTGGTGTTGGATACCCCGCTAGCCACATCGCTGCCATCCTGTCGAGTTGTACATTGCCCTCTCCGGGACTCGGCTTCCATCCGCGTCTCCCCGTATCGGTCGCTCGTGGACTCGGCCACGAACCACAGCCGTTGCCTGATGTGCGGGGCACCGATGCCCGCAGCGCACAGATCCGCCGCCCCGATGGCATAGTCCAATGCTTCCAAATTAGCTGATACAGTATCGAGCCATTCACGTCCAGGCGGGCTTGCAACTTGTTCTCCAAAGATGATTGGAGGTTGGCACTGCGCAATGAGATCAAACCAACTTGGCCAGAGGTGCCTATCATCATTCTCTCCCAGCATTAGCCCTGCACCTGAGAACGGTTGACATGGGCATGAGCCTGTCCACACGGGTCTATTATCGGGCCATCCAGTCAACCGTAACGCATACGACCAGCCGCCTATACCCGCGAAGAAATGACACTGAGTAAACCCGTTCAAGTCACTTGGCATAACGTCCTTGATAGAGCGCCTATCTACCACGCCATCCGCGATCATCTCAACTTTAACTAGCCACTCTAGCCAATTGGCCACGAATGGGTCTATCTCGTTGTAGTAAGCTGGCATGTCTGTTTATGCCTGTGTTAGATCCCGTCGCCGCAATTCATCCGACAGCGCGTAATACAGTCGTAAGGAAGCGTCGGCATCTTTAGCTGCGTAGATAGTGGCGTCCTCTAGAGGTATATCCCCTAGATTACCTGTAGGCATGGGGCCTAGCACCCGCGAGGTAATCTCTCTAATCTCCGGTAGGACTTGCTTCCATCGCTTCCACGGATCGGGCGGATTCCCGTCCTTGTCTAGCTTACCGTTGGCGATATCGAGAACGATACTCCGGGCCGATTGCTCTATGCCATGGGGCGAATATACGCGCGAGGTGCCATCGTGTTCGTGCACCATTCGAGGTTCAATTGTAGGCCAAGGGGAATCTCGGTAATCCAGTACCCTACATAGGTACTCGAATTGCTTCCGGTAGCCGATGTCGCCGATTAGGCTCTCATAGTCTGTCATGCGCATGCCACACCAGCGCCAAGCTGCGGGCTTGAGTCCTTGGGGCTCGAAACGTAATAGGTACAGCGCTGTCATCGTGTTGAAGATGTTGGATGCTCGGGATAAATCGAGCCCCATACCGCGCGCCATGATGGTATCGTAGCAGCAGCCGGCAGGGGTGGAGGCGTCATGGGTTATAACCAAGATACCTTTATCTACCGCCTCCTGTAATGCCGCTATCCCCACCTGGAAGTCATCGCGAGCGCACCTGAGTAAGAATCCCTCACCTGGGTCTAAGCTCACCTGTATAGACCACTCGGCGCCCGGTACTCCCTCGGTGTCAAGCGCCATGGATTGCACCCCGCCGAGAGTGACTTTAGCGGCGATGTAATCAGAGATGAATTGACCCGATACGTCTTCATAGTGCGGATTGGGATATTCGTCACCACGGTAGTCTATCTCGTGGGCGCGGCCGGATTTAATCAAAGCTAACACTTGCGCGGCCTGAGAGTAATCCCAGTCTACCAGCGCCCGGATATCATTCTTCTTGTCATCGGAGCCGTGGAAGACACTAGCTGGGTGCGTCACGGGCAGGATAACACACCCCTTGGGCGCGCGGGATATACGCGAGGGATCGAAGGCACCGGGGCGATGGGGTAGCCCGTGAACCATATCCATCTCTACCGATTCCCCGAGGAAGAATCGAGCGGCGAACCTCCCGACTGCTATCACGAGCGAGGGGGAGCATTGTTCTATTTCGGAGAGGAGTACAGGAGTCCACTCCTCGATATCTTCGCGGGAGGGGTCGCGATTATCACCATGCCAGCATTTCGAGACGTTGGTACGATACCAGTTGCGGACGTTAAGGTTGTGGCGGGATAAATACCAGCTTTGTTCTTGCCCGCTACGTCCTATAAATGGCTCTCCCTTCTCGGCTTCCTGTGCGCCGGGAGCTTCCCCACAAAGCAGCACGAGGTTAGGTAGGCGGCCAGCACCAGGGACTACTATCATACTGATGTAGGCCGACGCCAGATGATGTTACCTTGGCTTGACTCTTTGTCAGTTGTACTCTCAACCTTAATCACCATGATATCTACAGGATTACATATATAGTCACGAGTACGGATAGTGCGGATCACATCATTACCGTCCACACTACTTACACCGCACATAAATAACATTAATAGTGCATCGGTTGGCCCGCTGATATCTGCTTGGCCGCTATCTACACTGTACACAGGGATAAACTCGACTGGTTCATTGGGGTTGGGTACCCATCTGACATCTTTCCGGTAATTGCGGATATCGCACTGGGCGATGGCTTCGTCGATTGTCATAGCGTACCTTTCTCCCTCTCTATGTCATTAATACACCTTAAACCCTTCGCGTTAAACTCGGCTACCATCTCCCCCACTGGCCGCTTACTCGCTCGCATGATATGGCGGCGCTCGCTAAGGGTGGCTCGGTACAGGTGGTAATCAATCTCGTTATATAGGTCCTGGTCTGTGTCCCTAGCCTTCCGCCGCATCTTAGAGCGAACATCCCTAAGCCACTGTGCCATGTCGCAGCGGGCAATCTTGCGTAGTTCCGCGTACCGTTCGGGAGTGGTAGCGGAGTAGATGCCTTCGCCCTCGTCATCTCTTCCTATCTCTTCTACCGAGTATTGTAGGCGAGACAGTTCTAGGTCTATCTTGTCTCCCGCGCTTAGGCCACAATCTTCCATGAACCCAGTACCATTGGGATAGATGGCATCCGCGATTTGGGAGACTGTTAGAGGGCCACGGGCGCGGAGGAGAGTTAGGATAGCGGATTGATCGGAGTCCACGGGGTTATCCCTCCTTGCCTAATTTCCTTCATCAACTCATCCCATACCTTTGCCACGGCTCGCGCACCTATTCTATTACCACCGTCCCATCCGTTCATTGTCTCCCATGCTTCCCACAAGGAGTTAATCCGCGCTACGATATCCGGTGGACCGGCGATAGCCTTCTTGGGATCACACGACGCGAAATGGCCCTCTAGGAGTACCGCATCATCGAAGGCATCGGAGTGGGCCTTGTACCACTTGATAGCCACCTTATGTACCTCATCCTCACTAAGAAGGCGACTAGTCATGTCCCCGCGCTCGCATACAGAGTGCCCCGCTTCCTTGTTCGCGGCGACAATCTCTCGGTGGGTCATCGGACGCTCTACGTCTATGGAGGAATATTCGTCATCGGCGGTATTGTATAGGCGTCCATAGTAATGGGTGGCGAGAAACGATGTACCTATATAGGTGGATATCGAAAGAGTAATTAAGCGGGTCACGGTGTCACCTCGCGCGGTCAACAGTTACTCCTTGGTTCCATCTCATCCAACGCCGCCGCAAACTTCCACCCGGGTACCGTGTCGAATCGCGCCATGGTGAGATCTTCATTCGCCACCCATCCGTAGTATCGGAGTACGTCCGGGGTGTTGGGCCACCGGAGATATCGATTCTCTCTCAGCCAGTGGATGAATGATGGACACCAACCGTCATGGCTCGCGGCGAAGATGAGATCATCGATGGGAGCGGTAGCGAATCCCCCACAACGAGCCGAGTGGATCTTAGCTGCGGTGGCTACGAACACGGGGCCGTGTGCCTTTTGGTTCTACCGTAGTTGTGTTGGCCCTTGTGCCCGTAATCCTTGACACATGAGAGTGTCGTCCCGAATCTCACATGACCGCACACTGTCGCTATCTCCGTTTCGCATCCTGTACTCGTCGAGTAGATATGGAGCGGGTGCGCGATTTGGACTCCGGGGATAGTCCACATGATGCTCTCGCTCTTTTCTTTCCACTGTGGGTGTGTGGACCGTCTCGGATACGTACTCAGTTCACGTCCAGTTAACCGGAGGATAAGCGCGGCCAGTGCGGCTTCGTCGGCGCAGGCGTAGGTACGGTATCCGCCATCGTGCGGGGCTGGACCCTTACCAAGCTCGCGGACTGGGATAGAGTACGTGACTAGGTACCCGGTGCGGTTGACAGAAATTGACATCAACGTCCCCCCTTCAGCATCTGGCGAAGTGCTCTCTTCTTCACGCCTGCATCCCAATCGGCTATCCACACTTTGACGTGATCGGGTATCCCCTCAAACACGGGGAGTATTTCGCACTGCTCTAGCTGGCCCACCACTTGCCGCGCTACGTCGATACGCTGATCGAGTGGGATGGTGAGATTTACTCCACCGATTATAATTTTCATGGCCTCTGCCCTACCACAGCACCCACGCCGTAGAATCTATAGATGGCTTCTTGCATCTCCTCTTCTGTGGACTGAATAAATGCCCATTGGGGTGTAATCGTTTGAAGTCGATCAAGCGGGTATTCTAGCCCTGCCCCCGATCTGTCGCTCGTGTGACTCTCTTCTACCTCTTGCATCGAATCCCATATCTGATCGCCGTCTAGTTCTAGATACTTGCCTGTGACCGTGTTGTAGTAAGAGAACCTGCCATCAGTACCGTACCCTCGCACGTCAACGAATCGCAACATGGGGGTCACCTCGTTTTTAATTGTGCTCAGATGCCACCGAGTCGTCCTCGGCCCATCGCTACCGCGTTATCAAGCAACTGAGCACGGGTTCCACCTTACCACAGGCCGGGGTCCCTGTCAAGGACCCCAAGGCCCTAGGCCCGGAACCGCGTCCCGGAACCCACGCGCTGGCTGGACGAAAAAGAGCCACGGGGCGGGCGGTACACAACCCCGTGGCTTGCGAGGAGATGGTCTGTCTCGGTCTTTGACCTACTCGGCGGCCAGCTCGGCCTCCACTCCCTCGTTGAGCCCCGCAACGTCCACCTGGGAGCGGTTGCGCCCGCTCTTGGGCAGGATGACTCCGAAGGCCCGCAGCTTGGCGATACGGCTACTCACCTTGGCCTGGGTGAGGGTGCCAGCGGCCACGGCATCGGCGAACAGCGGGCTGGACTTGAGGGAGTCCACGAGCGGGCCAATGTACACGAGCCCGTTGCCCTCGGCGGCCTGAGTGCGAGCGGCGTTGACGAGGACGGCATCCATGGACCCCTTGCCAGAGGTCCAGACGAGAGAGGGACCCTTGGGGGCGCGGGGAGCACCGGACTTGTTGACGCTGGTGCCAGCGGCCTTGGGGGGCTTGGGAGCGGCGGGAGTCTTGGCGGCGTGTGTGGCGGTGTTCGCGATGGGCATAGGGTGAGTACCTTCCTTCCGAGAGTAGATGACGGCGGCCACCCGTTCCGGCGAATCCGGGAGAGCGGCAGGGGATCACAAGAGAGGACTAAACGGGGCGGACTCAGCTTAGATGTGGCGGGCCTTTTGTCTCGCGACCCCCGCTAGTCTTTAGTCCTCTAAGGAGGACGCTACCATGGATAGGGTACCCTGTCAAGTACCCTTAGTCGATTCCCTCATTCAAGGCGTCCGCGTCAATTCTCGTCCCCTTGCCCTGTCTAGCCGTTCTAGGTGAGGGATTGAGGCTGGTGTCTTGTCCTGATCTGGGCGCCTTGGCGAAAGCAGACGGCATTGGGGGAACCGTCTCACCCAATCCAGCCGCTACCCTACACTCAGCCCACGCCACGGATTCCGGGTCACTCTCAACCCCTATCACATACTCCCAGCCCGCGCGGAGGGAGCCCAAGACTTCGGAGCCCGCGCCGGAGAACGGAGTGAGTAGAGAGCGGGGGGAGCCATCGGTGTGGGCTGGTGGAAGGATGAGAGTTGCGAGGTATTTACATAACGAAATAGGCTTGAGAGTTGGATGGGAGCAATTGATTCCCCCCATGTTTCTTTCGCGAGTTGAAACCTTGGCTTGGTAAAAAAATCGAGAGGCACCACCACGGTCACCGTAGCCTACACCACCAGCATCTATGCGTTCCTTGGCGACTTTATATCCGCTGCCGCGAGAGTTGACACCTTGGGTTACTGGTTTATCTGGTGAGCGTGTCTGTCCACTCTGCTTATCCAGCAGCCTAACAGGGCAATCGTCCGCGCATACATATATTTCATCTGTGCCTTCAACGCATTGCTCGCTGTGGGATAGGAGAAGGTTCGCGGGCCAGCGGCCGGTACTGAATGTGCCTAAACTTCTCGATCCATTTATACCGCTACCGTATACGTCGCCATCTAGAGACTTGTCATTAGTGCGCTGTATGTGTGGACGCTCACCATCAACATTAACCCTAGCACCATCTACATTCAACCCCGCTACCCCATGCTTCATCGCATTCTCAGCGTACGTGAGCCCGCTATCTAATGGCTTCATCGCGAGTATAATACTCTCCCATGCTGGTTTTAACGCGGTACCATAGCCAGACCATAGCGCGGATTCGGGAGAGGCGGGGGCGGTGATTGATGCTTGTAACTCAACCTTTGCGCGATCTTTCTTCCACGGCCTATCCCAACCTTCTAATGATCCATCGAAGTTATTGGGCCGTGCGTCAATCATTGCTTTACCATCTGGGCGCATCTTCTGCCCGATCACTTCTCGCTCTAGCCCAAGCGCCTTGTCTATCCCTTTACTTATATCGTGACTTTTTGGAAACCCAGAACCGTAAAGCCACATCAACGTATCCCGGATCTCAAACCCTGCATCCTCAATCGCACACGTCAACCTGTGGACGGTGCGAGTGCCACCGAATGCCAGCAATGGCGCGCCCGGTTTAAGTACCCTGAATACTTCTGCCCAAGTCTCAGGACGGAATGCAACATCCCCTTTATCCCAAGTACGCGACATAAACGAAATGTGGTATGGAGGGTCACAAAAGCAAGCATCGAACGAGGCATCTTCAAACCCCGGGAGTATGTCGAATATATCGCCTTCGATGAAGTGATAAGTCATAGCGGTTTACATGTCCTCATTAAGTCCAGCAACGTCAATGGTACTGTGGGTACTACGTCGGCGCGGAGTGGCGGGCGCGGTAGCTCTCTGGTACTTAGTCACCCGTTCAACCTTCGAGGGAATCGGAGGGATGGTGTACAGGAATCGGGGAGCGCCCTGAGGGGTAGGTACGTTCTCAGGCAAGGGGTCAAGGTGGGCAGCGGCAAGGGTTTCCGGGTCAATCTCCTCTACGTCCCACGGGCCGCCCGCCGCTACTCTCTCGTTCTCTTCCTCGGACAGGATGACCCCGGCACACTCCGCGCATACCGGCCCGCCAAGGTACTGGACTCCTTCGATGGGATGGGTGCGAGTGAGGCGATAGAGCGCGGGATTAGGGCAACGAGCAGTATAGGGCGGGGGCCAACGATCACACTGTAATGGCATGGTAAACGTCCTCTCTTTCGTTGTCTCGGGCGCGGGTATTCCGGTTGACTCCTCTAGTGGTGCGATATCCCACGTCTCTCCTAGTTTCTCCGCATACTCCTCAATTACCTCGGCGGCACACTTGCCACAGATCCACCCGCCAGGATTAAATGATCCATCTGGGTGCAGTAGTCTATACTCGGCAGGGTTAGAGCATCGATGTCCACCATGCCAGCTATTGCAGCCGCCCACGTTACTCCTCTCTCACCTTATCATACACCGCGGTTGCCATGACACGTCCAAACCCAGATACGAGCGCCCATTCTTCCGCGCTCGCGTTGACCATTGATTTAACACTAGGGAAATGTCCCGCGGCGGCTACCGCCTTCTCGTACCCGATACCGCGAGCCAACTTACTCGCGACCCCAGCTCGGTACATGAGTTTACTATTGCGATCAGTCGGGAGTAGGGTACCGGGTGGCTTAGGTGGCCCGTGCGCCGAGTCGTCCTTGTCCTTCTTCCCATCTCCTGTGTTATCGTACAGGACTCGCATGCTCTTGTGATCTTTCCACGGTTTACTCCACGTCCGGTACAATACCATGATCCACGCCACAGCCTCATCGATATCAATTACCCGGTGTGATTGGAACCCGAGAGAGGTAAACGACGGCGAGCATAGGAACGCTTCCGGGAATCCGTACGGGACGGCTCGCTTACCTAACATGTAATCGATCCACTGTGCCTTACCTGTGCCGGTGGCTCGTTTGCGTATTTGAAGGTTG
>Ga0209118_1000079_pt1 | contig 71800 bp, 69 predicted proteins | sample BlaSpr_A8_Ref_M1_FD_187988 | JGI IMG/M metagenome (GOLD analysis project Ga0209118, IMG submission 187988) | Forest soil microbial communities from Thunder Bay, Ontario, Canada - Black Spruce, Ontario site 2_A8_Ref_M1 (SPAdes) (version 2) | ecosystem: Environmental > Terrestrial > Soil > Boreal... | reverse complement strand
AAGATTCTAACGCGGATTGGGGGATTGCGTAATTGCTCGTCTGGGTGCGTGGTGGGAATGCCTGGCGGCGTTATCGTGGAGCGAACAGACGCGGGGTCCCTCGACTCCGTAGCTGATTCGCTTCGCGACGCAGATGCTCCGCTCAGGATGACAATGTATGGGCTTGGCCAGCGGACGGGCAGGTGGCCAAGGCTTTCGCGTTCTTTGCGAAAGTGGGGTGGTTCGGTGATCACTCAGGATGAACGGGCATTCTCGCCTCCCACCCTTCCGCACAGAACGCGGAAGAATGGGGCACCCTGTTTTGTATGTGATTTAGATTTGCATTTGGAACGGACGTCCACGTTCCACTCCCAGGTGTCCTCGAAGGCCATGATCTGGGAGCTGGAGCGGGTTCCGTCTTTTTCGGCGAAGAGCACGTTGTAGTCCTGGCGGCTGTTGAAGGGCGGGTCGAGGTAGATGAGGTCTACCGACTCGTCCTTGATGTGCTGGCGCAGGACTTCGAGGTTGTCGCCGTAATGGAGTTGGTTTTTCTCCACTGCGGGAAGATTCTAATGCGGATTGGGCGATTGCGTAATTGCCAGTCTGTGTGCGCGGTGGAAACGCCTGGAAGCATTCCTGGTGCTGCGAGCGGACGCGGGGTCCTTCGACTTCGCATCTGCTTCGCTTCGCGACGCAGATGCTGCGCTCAGGATGACAATGTATGGGCTTGGCCAGCGGGACGGGCAGGCTGTTCCGAGTCCTTGCGGGCGTTGACATCCGCAGTACACGGGCTAACGCGTTTGGCCGATTTTTGAAAAAAAGAAGATAATCGGAAGAGAGTGTTCGTCCATCGTCAGTGGGTTGTCGTTCTGAAGGTTCTGGTTTTGAGCCTGGCCGTTTTGTGCGGCGACTTTGTTGGGCTGGCTTCCACTCCTGTTGCTCAATCCTCCACTCCATCCTCGAGCCAGAAAAGCACTACAACAAAAAAGAAGAGCAGCAAAACCGCGGTCGCGCACAAAAAGCGCAAGCAGGCGTCTCCGCGTTTGCGGCGCATGCATGAGGCGTTTGTCGCTTCGGCGAGTTTGAAACCGATGGCGCGGCAACTGCTTCAGGATCGCACTCCGGCGGGTTACGCTGGGGTCGAGGGGTATGCGCGGCGTCATGCGAAAGAGGATGCCGGCGCGCTGGCCTGGCTGGTGATCGGTTATGGCCACATTCTGGATCGAGACTATGTGCGGGCGATTGATCCTTTGAATCGCGCCAAGCCGCGGGCGGGCGATCTGGGGGACTATGTCAATTTTTATCTGGGCACAGCTTACTACCAAAGTGGGCGGCTGGCGGAGGCGGTGGCCACGCTGAGTGGGTTCGATAAGGCTTTTCCGGAGTCGCTGTTGATGCGGGATGCCCATGTGGCTTACGCCAACGCTTTGGTGGCGGACGGGCGGGCGCAGGAAGCCGTGGAGTTGTTGGAGAACGATCGTCAGCCGGTTCGGGCCGACCTTGAACTCGCGCTGGGCCATGCGTACGAGGCCGCAGGGCAGCCGGCGAAGGCGTTGGGCATCTTTCGCAATTTGTATTTCACCATGCCGCTCAGTTGGGAAGCGAGCCAGGTGGAGGGTGAACTGAGGAGGTTGGAGGGGGCTCCGGAAACTCAGCCGCCCAGCTTTGAGGAACGCAAGACGCGCGCCGATCTGCTGGCCAAAGGCAAACAGTACAACGAGGCGGCGAACGAATATCGCAGTCTGTTGAATGAAGCGGGGCCCAACGATCATGTGGCGATGCAGATGGCGATGGCCGAGGCGTTGCGCCATGCCGGGCGCGACAAGGAGGCCAGGAAGGCATTGGAATCGATGCCCGAGACGACTCCGGAGGTTAAGGCGGAGCGCTTGTTCAATCTGGGAGAAATCGCGCGCGGTGCGAATGATGACGACGGATTTCTGCGCATCCTTGAACAACTGCGGCAAACGGCTCCCACCAGTTCATGGCTGGAGCAGGCACTGCTTTCCGCCGGGAACATTTATCTGTTGAGGCGCGATTATGACCGGGCTATCGATTCCTACCGGGAGCTGCAACAGCGCTTTCCAAACGGCGGACGGGCGTCGTACGCGCACTGGAAGGCGACGTGGTTGAGCTTGCGGCAAGGAAGACGAGCGGATGCGGTGAAGGGTTTTGAGGATCAGATTGATCTGTATCCATCCTCGGGGGAAGTCCCGGCGGCTCTTTACTGGCGGGCTCGGCTGGCGGAAGAAGATGGGGAACCGGGCAAGGCGCGGGCTTACTACCAGAAACTGTCGGAGCGGTTTCGCAATTTCTACTATGGCGAGTTGGCGCGGCAGCAGCTCAGGAAGCTAAAGACGGATAGCGATCCGGTTCAGTACGCCCTGCTGGGCCGCGTGCCCGCGATCGATTCGAGTGCGGAGGTGGCGGCCGACGCGGTTCCCAGCGACAACCTGCGCGTGCAAAAGGCGCAGCTTCTCGAGAATGGAGGGCTGCTGGATTTTGCGGTGCGCGAACTGCGGGCGGCCGCGGAGGAAAGCAAGGGAAATTGGCTGGCGCCAGAGACGGCGCATCTTTATGCGGATGTGGGCCGCTATGATATGGCGATTGAAGTCCTGAAGCGTGCCGTGCCGAATTACTTCGCCGTCGATTTGCCGAGTCTGCCCCGGCCGTATTGGGAGGCGCTTTTCCCCAAGGCGTATTGGAGCGATCTGAAAAGATTCTCCTCTGAGAATGGGCTGGATCCCTACCTGGTGGCGGCGCTGATCCGGCAGGAATCGGAATTCAATCCTAATGCCGTGTCGCACGCGAACGCAGTAGGGTTGATGCAACTTCTGCCCAAGGTTGGCAAATCGGTTGCCAAGCAACAGAAGCTGAAGCATTTTTCCACGACTCAACTGTTTACGCCGGGCGTGAATCTTCAGCTGGGGACACGCTACTTCCGCGGCATGGTCGATAAGTTCGGGGCGTTCGAGTATGCGCTGGCCGCTTATAACGCTGGCGGGGATCGGGTGCAGGACTGGCTGGGACAAGGCAAATATCGAGATCCGCAGGAATTTGTGGAATCCATCCCGTTCACCGAGACTCGCGAGTATGTGCAGGCCATCCTGCGGAATGCGAATGTGTATCGGCAGTTGTACGGTGCGCCGTAAGATCACTCGTAGCGGAGAGCGTCCACGGGATCAAGTCGCGAGGCTTTCAATGCGGGGTAAATACCAAAGAAGAGGCCAACGCTCATCGAGCCGGCGACGGCCATGACCACGGACCAGAGCGGGACTGCGGAAGGCAGGCTGGGCAACAGCTTGTTGATCAGGAAGCTGATCACGGCCCCGAGGGAGACGCCGACGATTCCGCCCGTGCCGGTCAGGGTGATGGCTTCGGTCAGGAACTGGCGGATGATGTCGCGACGCCGTGCGCCCATGGCCTTGCGCACTCCGATTTCACGAGTGCGTTCGGTGACCGACATGAGCATGATATTCATCACGCCCACCCCGCCGATGAGGAGTCCGATGGAACTGATCACCACCACTGCGACGGCAATCGCGCCGGTGATCTGCCTGAACTGGCGGGCAATTTCCTCGGAGCTGGAAATAGCGAAGTTATTTGACTTGTCCAGAGGAACACCTCGGCGGCGGCGCAACAGGCCGATGATTTCATCCTCAGCTTCGGCTTTTCTGCCGGGATACGCCTGCGCTCCGATGAAGTGCTCGTCATCCTGCGGATTGTATTTGCGGTAGGTCCGGTACGGCACCACGACAACCTTGTCGGCCGATTCATCCTTGAAGAACTGGCCTTTGCGCTTCTCCAGCACGCCGACAACCCGGTAGGAGTCGCCGCCCACGCGAATGGTCTTGCCCAGCGGGTCTTCTTCGTGAAACAGGCCCTCGGCCAGGTCGTGACCGATCACCGCCACATCCATGTGATGCAGATCTTCAGCCTCGGTAAAGAATCGCCCTTTCTCGGGTTGAGCGTTGTAGACCCACTCGTAGGACGGAATGGTGCCGGTGAATTGAATCCCGAAAACCTCGTTTCCCTTGTAGCGCGCCGGCACTTGGGTCATAGGCTGGCCCGGTTCGAGGCGTGGAGATATTTCCACGGTCACATCTTTCACGTCGGGGCATTCATCCTGGATGGCCATGGCGTCTTCGTAGGTCAGCGCCTTGCGGTTGCGTTCTTCCGGTGTGAGACGGCCCCGGAAGCCGAAGTCCCAGCGGAACACAAACAAGGTGTTGGTGCCGTACTGATCGAGAAAACCGCGAATATCACGGTCCAGACCGACCATGATGGAGGCGACGGCGACGATGGCCATGATTCCGATCACCACGCCCAATACGGTCAGCAGCGACCGCATCTTGTGCTGCCGGAGAGAATCGAAGGCCATGCGCGTGTTTTCGCCGATTTCAAGCTGCATGGTTGCAACCTCTAAGTACCTCAGCGGCTAAAGCCTTCGGTATCGAGGGCGTTTACCGGCGCGCTGAAAGCGCTGCGCCACCCAAAATCTGAGTTCGTCCACCCAACCCTAGTTTGTCGGCCCCAACCTGACTTTTCCGCAGCTTGCTAAGTCTCAAAGCGCAGGGCCTCGATGGGGTCCAGCTTGGCGGCGCGGTTTGCCGGGTACAGGCCGAAGAACAATCCCACGGCCGCGGACACCGCCAGCGATAAAATCACCGCGCTGAGGGGCACCTGCGACGGGACGGGCGTGAAGAACCTCACCAGAGCGGACAGCAGGTAGGCGATGGCAATTCCCGCCGCGCCGCCCACGGCTGCCATCACCGCGGATTCCACCAGGAACTGCATCAGGATGTCGCGTCTTCGCGCGCCCAGCGATTTGCGCACGCCGATCTCGCGCGTCCGCTCGGTCACGCTGGCGAGCATCACATTCATGATGACCACGCCGCCGATCAGGAGAAACACCGAAACTACGCCTACCATGGTTTTGGCAATGGCGCCGGTGAGGTTCTTCCACAAGCCCATAATGGTGTCAGACGCAAGAATTCCGAAAGCGTCATCGGCGTTGGGATTGAGGTGGCGGCGGGCGCGCATGATGGTGCGTGCTTCATCCTCGGTCTCTCGCATCCACTCCGGGCCGCGCCCCTGGATGTTAATGGCAAGATCCTGGTTACGTTCTCCGTAGAGCTTCAGCCAGGTTCGGATCGGGATGTAGACAAAGTCGTCCTGGGACTGTCCGAAGACGGTTCCAATTTGTTTTGCGACCCCAACCACCTCGAAGCCACGGCCGTCCACGTAGACCGTCTTGCCGATAGGATCGACGGTGGGAAGCAGCCGTTTGGCTACCTCCTGCCCAATCAACGCGACCTGGGTTCGGTTGTCATTATCGGAGTCGGTAATGTACCGCCCACTCTCGGGCTCTTCGACATCCATATCCCCAATGTTGGCGGTCACGCCGCGGATGTTGATGTCGTCCATGGTTTGCGTGCCCAGGCGTGCTTTCCCGTTGGTCCGGACCTCCAAGCCGACCGCCTTCGGCAGTCTCATTCTGTCGTGCAAGGCCTGAAAGTCGTCCCAAGTGATGTTGCGATTGCGGCGCATCGCTTTGAAAAAGTCCTGCTGATTGGTGATGATGGGGAACCGCATCACGAGAAAAACATTGGACCCGAGATTGGCGACACGATCCTGAATATAGTGGTCCGCACCGGCAATCACCGACACGACAAAGATCAGCACCGCGACTGATAGGGTCACGCCCAGCAGGGTTAGAGCAGAACGCAGCTTGTGTGCGCGTAGTGCTTGCAGCGCCTCGAGCGCCGGGTCGCGGAAGGCTGTGCCCTGCCGTCTAAGCCGTTCTCCAGCTCGCGAGACAGCCGAGATCCTGGAGAGGCCCCGAGGAACCGTTGCGTCAACTACTGCAGAGTCCGTATGCCCCACCCAGACCACCGCCTGCGTTCGTTCTGTAATCGTATACGAATCCGGCCGAGAATAGTTCCTCTTATTGACGAAGCGGCAGGCGAAAAGACACCCGCTGAAAGTCGCAGCCTAAGACGACTTTTCGAGGGCGGGCGGCTTCACGAAAAGAATCTCGATGACCAGCAAGCCGGCCCCGACGACGATCGCACTATCGGCGACGTTGAAGGCGGGCCATTGGTATTGGCCGATGTAGAACAGCAGGAAGTCGACCACGCGACCGTTGAGCAAGCGGTCCCAGAGATTTCCCAGGGCTCCGCCGAGAATGAGCGCGAGGCCAATTCCCGTGGTGGTCAGGGAGTGGCTGTTTCGCCATAGCAGGGCGGAGACGACTACCAAGGCCACAATCGAAAACAGCACTAGCATGGCGATCTTCCATTGCGCGGGCGAGTCGGCGAACAGACCAAAGGCGGCCCCGCGATTCTCCACATGGGTGATACGGAAGAACCCGGGAATCACCTGTTTGCCATCGTGCAGCGAGATGTTTCTCGCGACCACCCACTTGGTGACGCGATCGAGCAATACGACCGAGAAGGCGATGAGGAAGTGGAACCGGCGCATACCGTAGTGATCGGTCATTGGGGTTTACGGGATTCCAGGCGGCGGAGATCGCGAGGGGATCGCCAGCAATCCGGCCAAGTGCCTTGATGGGAAGGTCGATTTGGGGCGGAGTGGAGGTGCATTCTGAGGTCGAGCAGCACGCGGTGGTTTACTCCCAAATGGTTGATTTTTTTCATTATAGGGAGCGCCGGGACGAACGTCCATCAGGCACTTGGTACCTTAGTGGAGGGAACCCGGAAAGCACTGTGGAAAAGAGAGTGAAAAAGTGTACAATTTTATTACATGCCGCTTCCTCGGCCCCAGCATCTAAATTGAGGTTACTGGGAAGAAGCCTGATTCCAGACCAAAGAAGGGGCGAATTGGGACGGTATAGGATGAGTTATTGGGGCGGCGAAGCAACTTGCAGCGTTGTATCCTCATCCATCAAGCTTAGGTGAGGGATAAGGTTTTGGAGGTTGGGTCACTCCGCGAGGAACTCGGGTCAAATATGGCAACAAACGACATTCAGCCCATGCCGGGAGGCGAACCCGAACTGAACCTGCTGCTGTCCAAGAGCGACTTGGATCAGCCGCTGTGGAAGTCCCTGGTTCAGAATCTCGACGACTTTTTCTTCCCCAAGAAGCTGCCACCGCTGGTGCTGACGTCCAAGCCGATTCCGGTCAGGGATATCTGGGGATTCTACGATTACAAGAGAAACGGCGCGCTGGGTTCGACTGCGGTGCACGTTCTCGCGGTAATAGTGATCATCGGTGGAACCATGCTGGGGCGCCGGGTGGTGCAGCAGATTACGAAACCTCACGAAGTGGTGACGCTGATCGCGCCCGACGATATTCCTCCTTTGCCACCTTCGAAAACGCAGGCTGGCGGCGGCGGCGGTGGTGGGGACCGCGACAAGTTCCAGGCGCCGAAGGGCAAGCTACCCAAGCTGGCGATGGAACAGATCACACCGCCAATGATGGTGGTGCGAAACGACCATCCGAAATTGGCAGTCGAACCTACCGTGGTTATTCCTCCGGAAGTTCACCTGGCTTCGAACAACATGCCTAACTTGGGCGATCCGATGTCGCGCTTACCATCCGGTCCGCCATCGAATGGCACGGGTTCGGGCGGTGGGATTGGCTCGGGGAATGGCGGCGGCGTTGGTTCGGGTGAAGGACCTGGGGTTGGTCCAGGCCACGGCGGTGGGATTGGCGGCGGAGCGTTCAAAGTGGGTGGTGGCGTATCCGCACCCAAAGCGATTTACGCGCCTGATCCGGAGTACTCCGAGGAAGCTCGCAAGGCGAAGTATCAGGGGACGTGCGTTCTGTGGCTGGTCGTCGGCCCGGACGGTCGTGCGCGCGACATTCGAGTGGCGCGTACTCTTGGTCTAGGACTGGATGAGAAGGCTATGGAAGCGGTTAAGACCTGGAAGTTTGAGCCCGCGATGAAGGACGGCAAACCGGTCGCGGTGCAGATCAACGTGGAAGTGACTTTCCGGTTGTACTGATTCGAGTTTGGTTGTTATGAAAGCGGCCGCGAGAAATCGCGGTCGTTTTGTTTTTTGTCTGATAAGTCGAGATTGTCTTGCTGCGCGGGGCGAAGCATTCCTTATCGCGACTATCATTCGCGGCAGGCATAGGGATTCCCGCTCCGCTCGGAATGAATCCGTGGGTTTGAATCTGCATCTTGAATGGCTCTATTCCGTCTGGTGGCGGAGGACTACGTAGTGCAACGACGCGCGTTTCGTGAACCCGAGGCGCTGGTAAACTTGAATGGCGCGAACGTTCTCCGTACGGACATGCAGGAAAGGCAGTTCGCCGCGGCTGCAAATGCGGTTCATGAGTTCACCCATCAGAGCGCTTGCGTAGCCGTGACCGAGGTGGTCGGGATGGGTGCACACGGCGCTAATCTCGGTGTAGCCCGGAAGCCGTAGCCGCTCGCCCGCCATCGCTGCTAATGTTCCGGCACTGCGAATGGCAAAATAGTCTCCCATTTCGTGGGTTCGCGCGCCAAATGGTCCCGGCTTGGTGAGCTGGGTGAGAGCCAGCATTTCCGGCACATCGGTCTGGGTTAGCGGAATGAATTCCGGGTTTGAGCGAACTCCGTTTGAAGGAGGCGCAGGAGAAGGGAAACTGCGATTTTCACAAAGCATCTGGAGCAGCGGGCCGGTGCTGACGACGGTCCACGGAGCGGGTGGGTCAGGGGGCTCCTGCAGGAACAGCCCAACCCGTTCGTCCGGGCGCAGCAGAGCGGCGAGACAATCGTAGTTCTCCGGTGTGGGCTCGGGAAAACCTGCGAGCACGCTGACTTCGTGAGGGAACTTGCGCGCCGCGTTGCAGGTTTCGGCGAAGCCCGCATGAGTTGTGGTGAGCGCCTGCCAAATCGGATTGTCGAGCGCATGCATGGCGCGTACCCAAGCTGCGGAACAATCAGTTGCGATCGAGAAAACCAACCCTCAGTGGCTGAAGCCGGATCCTTTTCAGCGACCTATCGGCACGACTGAAGTCGCGCCCCGATGCGAATCATGCCGAACTTTGCCCGGCTGCCCGGACGGGGCCGTTTGGGCCTACGTGGGCATCGCGAACCTGAGTTGTTCTGCAGCCTTGCAGAGTCAGGTTAATTTGATCGAGGCAGTGCCGTCCATCCGGGTCTTGCGCTCAAACTCGAACGCTGGCGCCGGAGGCCCAATGCGATTCGGTTCGCGGATTACTCAGCAAGATCCACGTGCTGCACATGGTCAATGGGATGTCCTAGAAATTGTGCGCCGAGGCGGCGGAACTTTTCCGCTGAATCGGTAGCGAAACACTGCAGCCGAGGCAACTTGCGGCGCTCTGGTTCAGGCGCACAGGGCAGTGGAGCGCGCCGCAGGAGCCTGCCGACGGCATCGGCGGTGGCATCGGCGGAGTCGACGATCTTCACGTGCCTGGGAGCGACCCTGCGCAACACCGGTTGGATGAGCGGATAGTGGGTGCAGCCGAGCAGGAGCACGTCGGCCGACTTGAAGCCATCGACGAATGCCTCTTTGAGATAAATACGAACCACTTCTTCGGTCACCGGATGGTCGATCCAGCCTTCCTCCACGAGCGGCACCAGTAAGGGGCAGGCCTTTTCCATGGCCTGGACACCTCGAGTTTCCAGAGCCTTCAAATAAGCATGGCTGCTGACGGTGGCCTCGGTGCCAATGACGACGACCTTCTTGTTCTCACTCTCTCCGGCAGCGCGTTCCGCACCAGGTTCGATCACGCCTACAACCGGGACACTGGCGGCTTGGATGATCTCGTCCAACGCCAGAGCGGTGGCCGTGTTGCAGGCGATGACCAGCGTCTGTGCGCCCCGCTGCTCGAGATAGTGCGCAGCTCCGGCCGCGTACCTGGCGACGGTTTCCGCGGACTTCGAGCCGTAGGGCAGCCGCGCGGTATCACCAAAATATAGGTAGTCGGCATTGGGGATGAGTCGAAGCAAAGCTTTGAGGACAGTCAGGCCGCCAAAGCCGGAGTCGAAAACGCCAATGCAGGTTCTGCGCGTGATCACGCTAGGCTAGCTCGAGGTCTCTCAACTGGTGAGGGGTTAAGGAAACGGGAATTAGGGCGCTCTGCCCAGTTCTGAGTTTCGCAATCTGCAGGTCAACTGTATGTTTGTCCATGCGCAGCCCTTCTTCTAGGAACTGTTGCACCTCCTCAATTGTCTTGCGTAGCTGAGGTGCCGGCGGACGGGGGCCAGACCGCGGACTGTAGATGATTGAGTAATACTCACGAGGGTCTGGACGCGAACTGCCGGCCTTCACGATGAAGATCGACCCACCGTAAACATAAGCGTCCTCGACAAAGTTTCCGGCAATCTGCTCGTTGACAATCCTGAATGACTCTTGTGGGACAGCTCTGCTTTCCTTTTCAAGCGACTTCAACACTCTGTCGCTTGGGCTCCTCAGGAAAACCCTCTTAAGCGGCGTGTCGTCAAACAACCCTTCTTTTCGCAGGACCCTATTGACTTCGCCATAGGCGGCGAGCGGGCCCTTGGAGTCAACGAGCGGCGTGGCGATTATGAACTGCCATTCTTGAAGTTGAGGCACGAATGCCCACAGGTAAACGGACACGGGTATTCTTGCTCGCGTGAGGGCAGTGACGATTTGGCGGCCGATTTCGATGTCGCTGTTCACCAACGTTGCCGTAGCCATTGCATTACTCCGTTTCTGCCTGCAACAGCTCGATGCAGATCTCTCGCATTTAGGCCCCCTACCGCATACCTGCTATTGATGTTCCAATCCTTCAGAACTACTGCCCACTTGGTGTCAAGAGAGGCGTTCCTCCTTCTTTCCGCGTCGAGTGCCGTTTGAAGCCTTGCCGCAGTTAGTAGTTTACTCAAATCGTGTGAATAGATGTCTCTGATCATATTTAGGTTTGGCGGAAAATCGTTGCGCTTTGTGTTCTTTGCGATACAGGCTTTTAGAGCGCATTCGACTGCCAGGCCGGTCAGATAGTAGGCGCCCTCGAGGTTCCCACCATTAATCAGCGCGCGTGCATCGTTCAGCCTCATGCTCGCGAGTTTCTGAAACTCTCGGCGGTTATCTGCCATTCTTAATCACCGACGTGAACGGGCGGCAACGTCTGGCGCGAAATCCGCCGCCAGCTTTTGGCCGCAGCAGGGCCCCGGAGGAATGAGCGCGCCGTGGGGGCAGGTGCGAGGATGGCCCAGGAACGCGCATATCTTGTCGGTGGCTTCGGGGGAGAGGATGTGCTCGAACTTGCAGGCTTGCTGCTCGATCTCGGATTCGCTGTCCATGGCGAGGCTGTCGGTGAACAGGCGCTCGGCAAGACGGTGGCGGCGAACGATGTCGGCGGCACGCTGACGGCCGCGGGGCGTGAGTTCCACAATCAGGCTGCCGTCCCCGGTCGAAACTCCGTTCGGTTTCAGGGCATCGTGGCAAGGATTGATGAACGGTTTGTGATCGTGGGGTTCGGGTGGATGGGGCCTCGCCGTGACCAAGCCCATATCCATCATTTTTTCAACCGCGATGCTTACCGGCAGGGCCCCGTGCACTTCCATGCGGCCGACTTCGGCGATCTCGCCATGTTCGGCCAGCGCCCAGAGTTCTTCGAGAACTTCGTCGAACTGTTCCTCGTCCGCCATGGCGAAGACTTCCTGGGCTGCGATTTTGCCGTGATGCAGTTCGATGCGGCGGTCGGCGAGGCGGGCAACGACAGGGTCGTGCGTCACCATGACGATGGTGCGTCCCTGGTGGTGCAGTTCGCGCAGCAGGCGCAGGACAATCTCTTCGTTCGCGGCATCGAGGTTTCCCGTGGGCTCGTCGGCAAGCACGATCTTGGGATCATTGATCAAGGCGCGGGCGATGCACACACGCTGCTGTTCGCCGCCGGAAAGCTGTGCGGGAACGTGATGGGCGCGCTCCTTCAATCCCACTCGCTCCAGCGCTTCGAGCGCTTCCTGTTCGTCCGTCATGCTGTGGAAGTACTGAGCCAGCATGACGTTTTCGAGTGCCGTGAGATAGGGAATCAGATGGAACTGCTGAAATATGAAACCAATTTTCTCCGCTCGCACTCGATTCAGTTCGCTCGGGGAAATGCTGGCGACATCTTCGCCGTCGAGCCAAATCTCGCCAGAAGTTGGACGATCCAGGGCACCGATCAGGTTCACCAACGTCGATTTGCCGGACCCCGAAGGGCCCATGATGGCGATCCACTCGCCGGGATCAACGTTTAAGGCGAAATTGTCGAGGGCGCGGATGACGCCGCCGCTGGCCTCAGCTTTAGCGGGGTACAGCCGGCTGACATTTTTCAGCTTGATCATCTCACTCCCCTCTCAAGATCATAGCGGGTTGCACTCGCCGCAGGAGAAAAATCGGAAGCACGGCTGAAATCAAGGCTACAGCTACGCTGCCCACGAGCACGACGGGCAGGACGTTGAAACGCGGCACCACCGGCGCATGGAAGTTGACCCGGCCGATCCACGCGGCAACTCCCACACCGATGCCGAATCCGATTATCGCTCCGACTGCTCCCAAAGCGGCGGCTTCGGCGGCAAAGAACCCGCCGATCAGCCCTTCGGAAGCGCCTAGAGCCTTCATGATGGCAAAGTCGCGGCGGCGGTCAAAGACCCATCCAATCAAGGTGGAGAGCACGCACAGAGCTGCGGTTGCGATAATGAGTACAGCGGCCGCGGCCAGGGTGGCGCGAGTTTTCCCGAGCACCCGCGCTTCGCCTTCCATGATTTGACGGATGGGACGGACTTCTGCAGCAGGGAGAGCCTGCGACAGCTTTTGAACGAGAGCACTGACTTCTTCGGACGAGCCGGAGGACGCGATTTCTATCATCGATGGTTGCACGCCCGTCCAGTTTTCGAAATCTTGCAACGAGAGATAGATGCGGCTGTCTTCCGCCGCGCCGGTTCGCAGGGTTCCAACGGGGGTGAGGTGAATCGTACGTTCCTGGAAGCTGAGGTCGAAAGGCTTTCCTTGTGGGCTGACTACCTCGGCTGCGCGCGTGCCGACCAGAGCATCTTTCGGGGCGTTGGGCCAGGCCGTTACCGACCACCAGCTATCCAGCTTGCGGACGCGATCGAGATCGGTGCCGGATACGACGACCGACTGACCGTCGGACGTGCGGGCCACAACATAGGCGAAGGGCACGGCGAGACCGTGTCCGGCAAGCGCGGACTCGACTTTGTCGAGAGCCTCGGCGGGGAGTACCTGGCCATCTTTCGCAACCACTACGATGTTCGCGCCGTAGTTGCGGAACTCCTTGCGCAGCTTGGCTTGCACGTCCACATAAAGATTGAGCATTGCGGTGGCTACGGCGGCGGCAACCACCATGGCCAGCAGGGCAGAAGCGGCGCGTCCACGACGGAGCACGGCGGCACGCATCAACATGCGCAGAAACATCGAAGTGTGAGGCTTGGCGGCACGGCGGCTGACCAGGTCCGAGTTCCGCTGTGGACTCACGCTTCACCTCGCAGAGCGTAGACGGGATCAAACTTCACCGCGCGTCGAATCGCCATCGCGCTGCCCGCAAAGGTCACGATCACGGCGATGGCCAGGATCACGGGGAAGAGAACAGGCTCGATCGTGATCTGGGAATCGAAGATGGAGCGACCGATCTGACGGGCCAGCAGCGCTCCACCGGCGAAACCTACGACACCGCCAATCAGAGCCAGCAGCAGGGCCTCAGCGAAGAACAGGGCTGCGACTGAAACACTGCCTGCGCCTAAAGCCTTCATCAAACCTACTTCGCTGCGCCGCTCAAAAATGGCGGTGGCCATGGCAGCCGAGACGGCGAGTGCGGAGGCGAACAGCGCTGCCAGTGTCACCAACAGCATCAGACCCTTGATGCGGGAGAGCACGGTGCCTTCGTTCTGTGCGATCTGACGAATCTGTTCAGCATGGGAATGTGGAATCGCTTCCTGCAACTGGAAAGCAATCGAGGCTGCATAAGGCGAGCAGTACCAGCGATCGTATTCCGCCCCTCGCAACGATTGCGGATCACGACGGGCGAATGCATCCTCGGGCTTGGTTAACGCGCTCACATAGAGGCGGCGCACAGCACCGGGCTTTCCCAGAATCTGTTGGGCCAGCGCGAGGGGAGCGACGATTTGATTGTCCTCCGCACCGCCGGTAGAAAGAATCCCAGCAACGCGGTGTGCTTGACTAGCGATTTCGATTTCATCTCCCGCTTTGCGACCGAGTCTCGCCGCCAGCTTTTCGCCTAGCAACACGTCGGACGAGTTGTCATCGGGCCACGTGCCTTGCACCTTCCACCAGGGATGGGTGATGCGTACACCGGTAGCAAAATCCTGCTTGCCAAAAGTGAGCCGCTTCGAGAAGTAAGTTCCGAGCAAGGTGAGATTCGTTGCATCATCGCTTCCGCTCAGGCGAACACTCACCGGCAGCATGGGAGCAAAACCCACGATATTATTTCGCCAGAACATTCCTTTGATCTTGGGCAGATCGGCTTCGTTGAGGTAGGCTCCGTCGCTGGGCGGCTTCAGATCCACACCGGAGATTTGAACATCCAGAGTATCTTCCTGCGGAGTCACGATGAGGTTCGCGCCATAGCTGCGCAGTTCGCGGCTGATCTTGTCGCCGATATCGGTGGCAACGGCGATCATGGCGGTGGCTACGCCCACACCCAAAGTGATCGCGACGCCGGCGAGCAACTTGCGGCGCTTTTGCCGCCGAAACGATTCGTAGACCAGGCGCCCGAACATGGCTACTGCTGGAACATGCGGCTTTTCGCCGCGATGTCCGCCTCCTGGACGATGACCGCGTCGGAGGTGACTTGCGCCTTCAGCGGAACGGGATTGCATCCACCGGGCATTCCGACCGACTGGGGATTGATGGGCGCCGCACAGTTTTTGCAAACCACTCCGTGCGGCCCTTTGTAAAAGCCCACCGCGCCGCAGATTTCGCAGGCATCCAGAACCGTGGCAATCTTGCCATCCGGCTTCTGATACAGCCAGAAGCGCACGGTGCTGCCATTTTCCTGGGCGGCGAAGCGATGCAGATCGCCGTCCAAAACCCGGGTGAGCGGAATACTGACTTGGCCGTTCACAAAGGTGACTTCCGTTGCCGGCGACAACGCGCTCACGCTCTTGGTGTAGATGAACTCGGCGGTGACGAGGACGATGAATACAAACGAACTGGCATAGACGGAGGCCATCCACAAGCGCTCGCGGCGAGCAGTCCAGACCGCCTTTCGTCTTTCAGCGGCGGAGGTGGACTGGGTTCCTGGCTCGCGGCGCTTGACCTCGAACAGCACCATGAGTGCAGCCAGAGCGAAAATCGTGATGAAAAAGAACAGATCGTTGCGCACGATCGGTCCAATAATCGCCATCTCCGTCTTCGAAGAGGGAAGCACGCCATTTTCGGAAAGCTCATGCAGGCCGGAGATCACGAGTTGCGCAGCGACGAAGAACAAAATCACCGTGGTGACGCGGAAGAACTTTTGCAAATTAATGCGGACGCTGCCTTTGACGAACATCACCCCGAATACAATGGCGGCAATCACACCCAGAAACGTGCCCATGAAGCTGAGCAGTTCGGTCGAGTTCAGGGAGACGGCCGAGAGAATCAGAACGGTCTCCACACCTTCCCGCAGCACCATCAGGAACACGAATGCAAAAAGCCCGAACCATGCGTTGTGGCCCGCCAGCAGCCCAACTTTGCCCTCGATCTCGCCTTTGAGCTTACGGCCCGTCCGCATCATAAAAATGATCATGGTGACGACGAAGAAGGCAGCCGCCAACATGACCCAGCCTTCAAAAATATCCTGGTTCCACTGCGTACGGGAAAGCAGGGCTGCGACCCCCAGGCTGCCGACGAAAGCGGAGATCAAGGCCGCATAGACGGATTTGCGCAGCTCCGGGCGATTGATCTTGGACAGATAAGCCAGGGTAATGCCGACGATCAGGGCGGCTTCGACCCCTTCTCGCAAGGTAACGATGAATGCTTCTAACATCTAAGAAATAGCCTCTACTTTTGAAGTAGCGATATTGAAAATGAATTTCAATTTCATTATCTAGGATAGTCTTTCGGCTCCACTGGCGTCAACGGAATCACGAGCGATTGTGATCTGAAGCACGTGCCTCTTAGTCAAATGCCGCCGCCGTGCGCTTGGACTAGAGACGCTTAAGAAAAGCTTTTGCTTGGTCCAGGTGAGGGAAGAGTTTCTCTTCTGCCTGGAATTTCGTGGAATGCACGCAGCGGCGGCTGCCGCGCAGTTTCACGGGATGCTTCAGGTGCAGCATTTCGTGATAAACGATGTATTCCACCGCGTAGCCGGGAACCCGCGGTTGATCGAAGACCCGGCTCACGACGATGGCATTATGGGCGGGATCGTAGTGGCCGAGCCGGTTGCGAGCGTGATCGCGGCTCCAGGTCATCCGCGGTCGAGCCAGCAGGCCGTTGAAGAATCGCGTGTTCAGGTCGTCGAAAATATCCTCCAAATCGTAGGTCCGGCCTTGGGCACTTTCGATTCGCTTGCGGCCGCGCATCTGGCGTACGAGGTGAGCTTTTCTGGCGATGTCTTGACCGCAAATATAGCGGCGATACCGGGTCGCGTGCGCTCGCTCGATGGGCTTGCGGTACATTTTGGCTAACAGGATGTGAGCGATGGCCCGCAACACCGCGTCTGGCGCCCCTTCCAGTAAGTCTGAAAGACGAACAAACAGCTTTCCCTCCCGCATGCGGATGGTGTTGTTGATGTTCACAAAAGCGAAGAACTCAACCGCGAGCTGCGGCATTGGCGCGCGCGGGCGCAGCTCATAATAGGTTTCCTGGAAGATGTGGAGTACCCTGTCGTTCACGTTGCGGTTAGATTAGCATGATCACGAACACTGCTTGACAATCGTGGCGGGTATGCTACACTCTCGGCCTAGTCGCACTTCCCCCAATCCTTGACTCCGCGAGGTGCGATTTATGAATCGATCTGGTCTGTTGTCGTTTTTTGGCTCGTGCTGGACACGCCTCTTAATTCATGAGTTCAGCGACGAGGCTATCGGTCCTTCGGCGACCCCTTCCCGCGACCTCGGCCACTGGGAAATAGCCAAGCTTCTTGCTGCCAGGTATTGGCAGTGGTGGCAGAAAGGAAAGCCGGTTTGGGAGCCGACAATCTTTGTCCTTACCATTGTCATGCTACTGCTGGCGGTCAAGCAGTACTACGACTCAACCGACCAGTTAAGCAGGGTTGACAAAATTAGTCAGCGGATCTCCACGCAATATCTGAACTCCTTTCCGACGACGATCCCCACCATCACAGAGTTCATCAATGGCACACAGAAGGAGCTTGACGTGATGGTCGATTATGCCGGCTATGGTCAGTTTTCGGCGCCACACGAGTTCGGAGATTACCTAGCTGCTTTGAGGCGGGTGTCCGAAAAAGCAACCGTCCGAATGGTAATCTACGACAGGGTAATTGCGAAGAAAGCGCACACCGAGCAGTTCCCCGAGCCTCAGTATCCCTCGTTGAAGGAGAGCCCGAGATTCCAGCTTTACTTCGAAGATCGCCACGCGAACCTCTTAGGTAAGTGCCCATTCGCCGATTTCAAGAACAGGCTGGCCTATGCGGACTTTATAGATCGATTGTTGCTCCAGCAAGCGAGATATCAGTCCGAGCTAACTGAATCCAAGAAGTTGCAAATCCAATACATTCACGGTTCACAATCACTGGTGTTCATGTGGCTACGGGATGGAAGGGATGCTATTTTCTCGTTTAAGAACCAGGGGACGAACGAGTTGAGGGAGCTTTCCTTTACGACAAGTGATACAAATCTGGCAGCAGTGTTCGGCGGAATTTTCGAAAAGACGTGGCTGGAAACCACCCCACCAAACCAACGCGGGGAGGAATGGTCTGCAACTAACGATCAGGTCACGGATTTGTGTTCGAACGGCACTATTGCAGACAGGCTCCACTAGTCCGGGGTAGTGCGGGAGCCCTAGGTGCTACTTTTTCTTGTGCTTGGCTGCTTCTTCTTGTTCGCTTAGCAACTGCCGGTGGTCCTGTAGGCTGCTGTCGATGGTATCCAGCACACTGGTCAGCAGGAAATCATATTCCTTTGCTTCGTCCTTGTTTGCGTCGAGGGAGCTTTTCAGAGCCCGGAGCTTGGCTTGAAATTCGGTATCGGCTTCGATGACTGTCTTAAGAGGCTTGCGCAGATCCGACTTCCGGCCCACAAAGGTATCGATGTTGTCGTTTAACTCATCATAGACATCGAGAAAGTCTTGCAGCCGGTCGTGGGTTTGCTGAGCACGGTCGGTGACCTTGGGGTCGGCGCGCATTTGTTCCAGCTTGGCTAGCCGGGTGCGGGCAAACTCGATGTATAGCTTAAGCCGCTCGCTGGGTTCTTGAGCGGCATCGCGCAATTGGTCGGCTTCCAGGGGATTGAGCGGATCGCGGCGCCGCTGGGCCCACATAGTCGTGAGCAGCGACAACGCCAACACGAAGCGCGCGAGCTTATTCGAGGGAGAAATCATTTGCTCTTGCCAAACATGCGAGACAAAAGATCGGTGCGCAAGCTCTCCAGGCGATCCGCGGCGGCTTGCACCGGTGCTTGATCGTCAAAGTTCAAGTTGCGTTTGATGTCTCGCAACTTGGCTGCCATTTTTCTGAGGTCGATCTCCGTGTTCTTAAGCCTCTTGCCCGACTGGATGGCGGCGTCGTGCGCCTTTTCCGAATAGGTCACCACATCTTTCAGCGCAGGCCGGGCGTCCTCCACTTTCCCGGCGGTGTACAACTCGTCGGCGGACTTGAGCTGATGCCGGGCGATTTCGACGTACAAGGTGGGACGATCCTCAAGCCGGGCCGATTCTGCCCGCGCGATCAACTCCTGCAGAGGTTCCTGCTTAGAGGCGAACGCCAGGAATGAAGTCGTCAGGAGAACTGCGGCAATTAGGATCCGGAAACGCATACTGTTTACTTCTTCGGCTCGATCGCGATCAGACGATGTCGGGCTTGCCACTCCTGATCAGGATACTGTCCGTTTGCCAGTTCAAGAAACCGATGATAATTCTGTGCAGCCATTTTATAGTCGCGCAAGTGATCGTAAGCGCTGGCGCGAAGAAAAAAGCTGACGGGAATCTCCGGTAGAAACTTGGCGCGCGCGTCCGCCGCCTTGATCGCGAGTTCGTAGTTTTTGTTCTCATCGGCCGCCACCGCTAAATCGCCGTATGCCTCGCCGAAATCGGGCTGGAGCTTGACTGCGGTCAGCAGTTCCTGTTGCGCATCGGGGAATTTCCGCTGCTTCAAAAGGGTTACGCCGAGGTAGTGATGTAATTGAGCGTTGTCCGGCTTTGCGGCCAGCATCGAGCGGTACAGCGCTTCTGCCTGATCGTATTTCTTGCTCTGGAGGTAAAGATCGCCGAGATCGTTCTGCACATTGGGATTTCCGGGATCAAGCTTTTGCGCCGCCTGCAGTTCAGCGATTGCGTCGTCGTTCTTTCCGAGGATGAGCAGGACGCGGCCGAGTTGCAGTCGGGCGGACACATCGTCCGGGTGCATGGCGGTTATCTTGCCCAAAATCTGCTCGGCATCCGCAAAGCGCTGTCCGCGCATGTAGATGTTCGCCATGCCTGTTAAAGCGTCGCTTGAACGCGGGTCGAGGACCAGCGCTAGCTTGTATTCTTGCTCCGCATCGGCAAAACGATTTTCCTTTTCCAGCAGCAGACCCGCCGACAAATGAGGCTCGGGACCCTTGGGATCGAGGGCAGCAACCTGCTTATAAGCTTCGATGGCTTGGTCGGGCTTGGTGGTCTCCAGAACATGCGCCAGAGATAACCAGGCACGAGCGCGGCCTTCGTCCACATTGGCGGTAGGCTTCAGCGTGGTCGCTGCACGCAGAAATTGCTCCGCATCCGGTTGGCCAGCTTTCGCCAGCATGAGTCCGAGATTCAGATTGGACTCGAACACGTCCGGCTTGGCGGCTACCGATTTACGATATGCAGCGATGGATTCTTGAGTGTTTCCCAGCCCGTTGTACACAAATCCCAAGTCAAACCAGGCTTGAAAGTTGCTCGGATCGGCAGCAACCACCTTTTTTAGTAGCGGCTCAGCAGACGCGTAGCCGTGTTTCTCGATGGCGCTCTCGGCTTGGGTGAGCTCGGGGGGGAAGGACGGGTTCTCCTCGGCGACTTTGTGATGACGCACCGTCTGGCCGGTGGTCTGGGCGAGGACGGTCCCACAGAGGTAGAACCCCAGAACAAGCAGCGCAAGCCGGGTTGGCTTATTTGCTCCCATTCCGCGACGATCCATTTCCCGACAACCCATTTCCGTTCAATATACCCGCCAGAAATTTCCCGGTGTACGACTTCGGCAGGACGGCAATAGCTTCTGGCGGGCCCGAACCGACAAGGTAGCCGCCGCGCGCACCGCCTTCGGGACCGAGATCAATCACCCAATCCGCGGTCTTGATCACTTCGAGGTTATGCTCGATCACGAGGATCGAGCCTCCTACATCGATTAGACGGCGAAAGGCGGAGAGTAGTTTGCTGATATCGTCAAAATGCAGCCCGGTGGTCGGCTCATCAAAAATATACAGGATGCGCTGTTTCCGACGAGGCTCGTCGGCCGAGTTCGGCGGTCGTCTGGCCTCTCGCGCCGCTGGCTGCAGGTGAGCCGCGAGCTTCATCCGCTGTGCCTCACCGCCTGAGAGCGTCGTGGCCGACTGCCCCAGCCGCAAATAGCCGAGACCTACTTCCTCCAGCACGCGCAGTTTGTCTACAATCTTGGGTGCGTTGGCGAAGAACTGCAGCGCCTCCTTTACTGTCAGATTCAATGCTTCGTGGATATTCTTCCCGCGATAACGAACCTCCAACACCTGCGGTTTGTAGCGCGCGCCCTTGCACTCTTCGCAGATGAGTTCCACGTCGGCCAGGAACTGCATTTCCACCGTGACGGTTCCGTCGCCCTGGCAGGTCTCGCAGCGTCCCCCAGGAATGTTGAAGGAGAAATGCCCGGCGGTAAACCCGCGCTTCTTGGCCTCGGGCAGGGAAGCAAACAGATCGCGGATGCCATCGAAGGCCTTGATATAAGTGACCGGGTTGGAGCGCGGGGTGCGTCCGATGGGAGATTGATCCACCAGCACGACCTCGTCGATGAACTCCGCGCCTTCCAAACGGTCCCAGTGGGACGCTGCCACTGGATCGCCATTGGGCTGCTTCTTCGCGGCTGACAGCGCCCGGTACAGGACGTCGTGCAGCAGTGTGGATTTTCCGGACCCGGAGACGCCGGTGATGGCTACGAGCATCCGCAGCGGGACCTCCAGGTTGATCCCTTTCAGGTTGTGGGCTCTAGCGCCGTAAATCTTGATTCGCTGCGGCCCGGGCTTGCGGCGAACGCTTGGTATCTGGATTCGCAGCTCTTCCGATAGATAGCGTCCGGTCAGCGAGCCAGACATTTTCTGGATCTGGTCGTAGGTCCCGGCCGCGATCACCTTGCCGCCGTTTTCTCCGGCGCCAGGTCCGAGGTCGAGAATTGTGTCGGAAGCGCGCATCACGTCGCGATCGTGTTCGACCACCAGGATCGTGTTACCCAGGTCCCGCAGATTGTGCAAGATCTTGATCAGGCGATGCGTATCCCGGCTGTGCAATCCGATGGACGGCTCGTCGAGTACGTAGAGCGTTCCCACCAGGCGCGAGCCCAGCGAAGTGGCCAGTTGAATGCGCTGCGCTTCGCCGCCCGACAGGGTGGACGCGAGCCGGTCGAGAGTCAGATACTCCAGCCCCACCTCATTTAGAAAGCGCAGGCGCTCGCGAATCTCCAGCAGCAACCTTTCGGCAATACCCTTTTCCTGATCAGTCAATTCAAGCGCTTCAAAGAACTTCAACGCGGCTTCGACCGTCATGCAGCATACGTCGCAGATATTCTTGCCATTGATCTTCACCTGCCGTGCCTCCGTACGCAGGCGGGCTCCGTTGCAGCTGGAACATACGGAATATCCCCGGTAGCGGCTCAGGAATACGCGGACGTGAAGCTTGTATTTCTTGCGCTCCAAGTAATTAAAGAAACCCCGCACTCCCAGGAATCGCCCTTCGCCTTCAATCACCAGCCGCTGATGCTCGCGATCCAGTTCGTTCCAGGGCACATCCAGGGGGATGTCCGCTTCGCGGGCGAAGCGCTTCAGATCGGTAAACAGAGTGCGGTACTTGGGCTTGGTCCAAGGCTCGACCGCGCCTTGATTCAGGGTGATGGATTTGTCGGGAATTACAAGTTCCAGATCGAAGTCGATTGTGTTTCCGAATCCCTGGCAGCGCGGGCATGCACCGTACGGATTGTTGAAGGAGAACAATCGTGGTTCGGGTTCTTCGTACCGAATATTGCAGCCCTTGCATTCGAAGCGCTGGGAGAAACGCAATCGCTCAGAAGCCTGTCCTTCGCGCGGGGCCGTCTCGAAGATGACTTCACCTGACTCGCGATAACTGATCTCGACGGCATCCACGATGCGCGCGCGGGAGTCCGCCGATACCACGAGGCGATCCACGAGCAGAAAAACGGGCTCCGCGAAGTTAATATTCAGCAACGACTCGGGCGTGGAGAACTCGAAGATCTGCCCGCTCTGATAAAGGCGGTTGAACCCGCGGGTGCGCAGATCGAGCAGACGGCTCTTGAGTTGATCGGACGGAAGATTACTTGCATTCGTCTTCGCCTTCTTCTTGCCCATGCGCTTAGCCGCGGCGGGAGGTGCGTCCGGCTCGCTCGCTGCTTGCGGCGTCGCGCTCTGCAGCGGGAACAGCACATTCAGCCGCGTGCTCTCGCCTAGCCTCAGCACGGCATCGGCAATTTCGTCTACCGTGTCTTTCTTAACCTGCTTGCCACATTGCAGGCAGTAGGTGCGGCCGACCCGGGCGAAGAGCAGACGCAAATAATCGTAGATTTCGGTAGCGGTGCCAACCGTGGAACGAGGATTTCGGGTGGTGTTTTTCTGCCGGATTGCTACCGCCGGGGCGATTCCGTCGATGACGTCCGCATCTGGCTTCTCAATTCGCTCCAGGAACTGGCGGGCGTAGGCGGAAAGCGATTCTACATACCGGCGCTGGCCCTCGGCATAGATCGTGTCGAAGGCGAGCGAAGACTTGCCCGATCCCGACACCCCGGTGACCACCGTCAGGGAGTTGTGCGGGATCTCAAAATCTATGTTCTTGAGGTTGTGAACTCGCGCACCGCGAACAACAATAGTTTCCGTGGACATTGTTTTTACCGCTAAAAACTCCCTAAGTGCTTGAAAATACTACTGCACTAGGGTCGGAACATCGGCCTCTTTTGCAGATTCATTGTCGATTAAGGCCTCCTCGACAGCAAACTCCAGCTTTTGCATCGCCGCCCGGTTTTGCTCGGGTGTCGTCTTGATGTAGTACCGCTGGGTCACAGAAACGTCGCTGTGACGCAGGATCTTCTGGATTGTGAGGTCATCCACACCCAGAGCGTGCAGGTTCGTCGCCAAGCCGCGCCTAAAGGCGTGGAATCCATGCCAAGCGATCTTTGCTCGGTCGAGCGCCGGTCGGATGTAGTCGTGGCGGAGGTTGGTCGCGCTTAGAGGAGTGTTATTCCTCGTTCTAAACATGATACCAGTTTCAGGATTACCTGAGACCAGCCGGTGCTGATCCAAGAACCTGCGAAGCGGGGCGATCACGGGAATGCTGGCCTTTGAGGCTTTGCTCTTGGTTTCCCCAGCAATTCCCCGCCACATGCCTCGCATGACCTTGAGGGATTCACCGTCATAACCTTCCCACAGCAGACCTTCGATCTCGCCGCTACGGAGCCCTGCGAAGGCCGCGACGGCGATTACTGTCCTAGATGGCTCCGGAACAACTCTTAGCATCGCCAGCACGGTGCTAATGTCATAGGCGATAGTCTCTTTACCATCAGGAGCACGCGGCAGCCAAGTGTCGCGAACTGGGTTGGGGCCGGGGCGATAACCTTGCTGGATCGCAAGCTTAAAAATCCCGCTGAGAATGGATTTCAATCGTTTCACCGTGTTTTTCTTCATCTCCGTATTCTGTCTGACGATACTCGCTAGAAGTTCCTGAGCGTCCGGCGTTGAAAAATCCCGCAGAAGCATCCCGGCACAGCGCGGGGCGAGGACGCGATCCCAGTAGTAACGGTGAAAGAAAACGGTTGAGGCTGCGTGCCTAGCTGCGATGCAAGGGAACCAAACGTTCTTGACGAAATCCCCCAGCGTGACGTTGTGCTCCGGGGTCTTTCTGTTCCCGTTGATCTTCTCCATGAACCGCTCTTGTTCCTGTTGCACGGCTTCTGGAGGACGCTTCAGCCGCCGATGTTCCGGCAGCACGGGAGAGAGTTTCTGTGCTAAACCCTGCTTGCGAACGGCAACACCGTTTTCGACGCGCGTGTCCGCGTAGCGAATCCACCACCACTCACCAACTTTCCAGACGTAACCTTTCTGTTGTCGCGTTCTCATAGGTTCCCCTTTCTGCCTTGCTTCCTTTTGGCTTCGCGGGCCGCTACAGCTTTCTTGGCTTTGGCGATGCGCTGCGCCTTCGTCAGTTTTAGGGCAGTCGCCTTGCCGCCCTTCTGGCCCAACTTGGAAAGGTGCTCGCTTAGTTGCCTCGATACATTCTTGCTTTTGCGTTTGACCATTTCCGTATTTCCTCCAGTGTCCATGCTATGTGTATCTCAGCGGACGGGATGCATCATAGCGGACTGGATACTTCGATGTCAAGATGTCCCTTCACGATCTCCCGAGTTCCTTCGTCGGCTTTGCGCTTCGCGACAATCTCACGCTGCCACTGCATCATGATCTGTAAAAGTGCGATGGCTCTCCCGGTCACACGGGCTGCTTGGTCAACCGCGACCCCAAGAATCTCCCAGAGTACTCGACCAAGAACGTACCCGAGCGCGACTGTAAAAATCAGTTTCACCACTTGCTCCCTCATCTGCGCAAAATACCGTATGGATCGCTGAAGCGAAAACGTTCGCCCGTCGCCAGAGGTGCAACAGGTGGATGACTGGTTTCTGTCGTAGTCGTCACGATGCCACCCCGTCGCGCCTCTTGTGCCGCGATTTCAGCCTCTACCTTTTGATGATGAGCTTCGAGGTAACGCAGAAAGCCGTCGCCGGTTTTACGTAGCTTATTTATCGCTTGGCTCATCATGTCCGCAGCGTCATCGTATTTGCCGCCACAGCAGGCCGCCGCACATTCATCAATAAAGCGCCGTATCTTTGGGCAGATGCTCGGATGCGGAAGTACAACATTGCCCGCTTCAACGTCCGGTGCCGCCGCGTGCAGCCTCGCTTCCTTTGAACCGACAGGTTCAACCGGAATCAAGCCTGAAACTTCTGTCTTCAACTCCGCAATGATCGCGCTCCCATTGGCCTTGTCCTCAATCCAATGTGCGCGTGCATCGGGCCAGCGCTCGCTAAGTGAAACTACGGCCTTCTTGGTCGCAGGGAAATCAAGTCGGTCCCACACAATGTCCGGCATCAAATACTTCATGGCACGGACGCGACCCCACACGCCTCCGCAGACGTAATCCGATGTCTTCTTGTCTTTGAAACTCATGTCCCAAGACGTGGCCATTTCGTCAAATTTCTCAGGCAGCAGCAGGCAGCCTTCAGGCCGCACATCGCCCTGCCTTACATAAAACCTCCACCAATGCTTCTTGATAATCCCGCCCAACTCAGGAGATGGCCGCTGCTGATATTGCCCTGCCCACTCGCGCGAATTGAGTTTCATTCCGGCGACAACTTCCGGCGTGAACCTTTCGGGCTGTAGCACGTCGCCCTGCTTGCGTGTGAAGGTTCTGCCGCTTACTGGGAACGTGTAGGTTTCATCCTCTTCGGCTTCGAGCGGAATCTTCAAATGTATCCATCGGCCTTTTTGCTCTGACAGTAAGTGCCCGGTTGGATCGTCCTCACCGAGACGCTGCGAAACATGCACGAATACGCCAGTGACGGGATTGTTTAGGCGCGTGGAAAAAGTTGCGTCAAGCCAGCGATTGCAGGCGTTGCGTGCGGCGTCTGAGAAACCTTCCTCCGCAGAGAGAAGGTCGTCTCCGATGCAGATGTCCCCGCCGAATCCTGTTCCAACTCCGTCCACGGACGTGGCCACGTGGGCACCGGTTTTATCGTTGCCGTAGTCGTCGAGGCGATTCCGATCAGGAGAAAGGCTGAAGCGCTCCCCCCATCGTTCCTGAAACCACGGGGAAGTAATTAGAAAACGGCGCTTCGCGCTGTGATCCGTTGACAGTCGCGCGGCATAACTACCGCACAGAAAGCGCCTCGACGGGTTCTTTACCCAATCCCATGCTGGCCAGGAACACGTAATTTGTGAGGTCTTGCTGCTTCTCGGGGGGACGTTGATGATGAGCCCCAGTTTATCGGGGTAGCGGCGCTTAAACTCACCGGACGAGATCAGCATCAACCATTCTGAAATCAGGTCATAGTGAAAACTCCACACTAGCGGAGTTTCCGGCTCGATGATGTCCCATGCGGCCCGGAAAAAAGCAGCGAAGTTGTTTTCCAATTCGGCGACTTGGCGGAGCTTTGTCCGCTGCTCAAGCAGCGCCGGAAGGCTGTCGTCGGATTGTTGGTGTGTCGCCAATTTTTTCAAAGCCCCTTGGGCAGCACTGACAGGCTGTACACAATACAACTCCGCTCTAGCTGCACCAACAAACAAGAATCAATCAGACGATCAGCTCCAACATCGGCGAGCGCTTCTACGATGTCGCGATCTAGCCGGGCCTCGGTCTGGGGCTCAACATATCTAAAACTGGCGCGTGACAGCGGAATTTCCAAATATGTTGCAGTCTGCATTCCTGGAGAGCCAGAAATACTTTCGACGCGCACGGCATCGGCAGAAAGGTTATTTATTCGTCCTAGGACGCACCCAACTTGGAAGGTCTTGTCATTTGCAGTGGCCATGACGGCACAGGTTACGCTCCGCTCTTCGTCGCGCCATTTCTGCAATAAAAGAAAAGCTTCCGATCCCGTGATCTCCATGAAATGATCGCTTGCCTTCGCGGGTTGTGGTTGCGTCGCCATCAGCGCCAAAAATCTCTAACGTTGAAATGGCCATTTGAAACGAGGCGTTCCATGACTTTTCCGACTGCTCCTTTGTTTTCCATGAGCACGCTTTCTATCCCGTTGGTGTCTAGCGCTTGGATACTGACGTGGTAGTGGAAATGAGAATCCCCTCCACCTCGATCTTGTCCGTCGCGTCCTGATTCACCATCCAAACCACGAGGACCGCCATGAGAAACCATGTTCTGTACGCCCGTGGACAACTCAGGCGGAAGTACCATTTCGCCGCCGTGCAGTTGGCCGACCATATCTTCCGGTACGATGCCGCCCTTGGCGAATGCAGCCAGCCCAGCGAAAGCTAGGCCCTCTGTGAGCGCTGTTGCCGCCATCGCTGGGGCCGCAGGTGCGAACACCGCAGACCACCATGCCAGTGTTCCCGCAGCCGCCACGGCAGCATCGCTAGTCGCCATAGCGACATTCTCAGCGCTATTAGTGGCCATCGTAGCTGCATGGGCCGCAGCGGCGGCAATCTCATTTGCCGTGGTTTGCGTATGAAACAGGGTATTGGCCGCAGCCATAATGACGTGATGAAAAACCCAATTCTCGGCCATCTTTAGGATCGCGTCTATGGCCATCGTAGTGATGGATTCCCACACTTTCATCACACCTTGAGCGAATGTCTCATGACCATTGAGCATCGACGCAATTGAAGTGTTCAGTGTGTTCGCAATTCTGTCAAAGTTTTGTCTATAGGTTTGCTCAACCTTTTCGGCTGCCTTGGCCTCTGCGTCTTGTTCCTTCCTGAGAAATTGCTCGTGCAGTGTGAGCTTCTCCTGCTCTAACTTTTGAACGGAGGCCAACTCTCTGGCATCTTCCGTACTGAGAATCTCTCCTCGTTTAGCCGCTTCAAGTTGCGCAGCTACAACCGCAGCCGCGATCTGCTTATCCAAACTGGCCTGAAGCGCAGCCTCTTCCTCTCTGTAAAGAGCAACAACCTTGGCACTTTCCTCTGTCCAGGTGATTTCCTTTCGTTCCGCCAGTTTCACTAGACCATCGATCTGCAGGCTGTAAGATTCCTGAGCAGTTCTCTCCTGACCGCGCAACGATGCCTCGTAGCCTTGTTCGGTCCGAATGGCCTGTCCGATGGATTCGTCCGCAGCTTTCTTGTCTACTGCTGCGCCCTGCTCTGCTGCCTTCTGTTCTAGTGCAATGCGCTCGTCCAACAGTTTGCTCATCTGCGCATTCTGTTCCGCCGTCAGTTTCGCGATATCTGTACCTTCGCTGCCTACCCCTGCGGTCTGTGGGCCACCCTTGGTCAGAACTTCGCCGGTTGATTTGGTGAGCGCATCAAGGCCTTTCTGGACAACCTTCATCTGCTTGTCGAACTCTTCGGCGGCTGTCTTATCGCGCTCAAGCCCGTCCTTCACAGAATCCAGGTATTTCGTGCTGGCTTCTTTCGAGAGCATTGATTGAATCTGTTCTAGGCCATCCCGAAACTTTTTCAGAGCCTCATCATTGGGAGATGTCTGCAGGCGTGTATATACGGTGGTAAGCTGTTCATCTACCTGCTTGAGTCCTGCAGAAGTGCCTTCGGTTGACAACGTGCGATGTAGCGCCGCGCCAAAAGCTATCGCTTCCTTGGAGACAGCTCCGAAATTACTCCTTAGCAACTCTAAGTCGGCACTTTCGCCGCGTGTGGCGGCTTGCGCTTCCATTAAGGTAATCGTTCCGTTGCGAAGCCACTCGTACCACGGTCCCTCTTCCTTGACCACCTTACTGATGGAATCCGCGAAGTGCTCCAGCGTTCCGCCGAGTGAACTAGTGTCAATCGCCAGCAGTTTTATTTGCTCATCGAGACCTGCCAGCTTCCCGCTTTCAAGTTCCGTAACTTTTACCAGAACATGGTCATAGGATTTGGCGAGACGGTCATTCTCGTCAATCATCGAACTGCCGACCTTCTCCCACTCCAGCCTGATCTTTTCCGGCTTGTCGATCATCTCCCCGATCTTTGTACCGATTTGTTCAAGGATTCCGAATAGCGCGAGTGCGCCAATGACCGGGAACGCGGCCTGCAGCGCTGGCCCTAGACCGAGAGTCGAAGCAAGAAACGCACCTGCCGCGCGGCTACTTCCTTGCAGATTTCCCTCAAGCACTCGCAGGCTGGCACTAGCGGCCATCCTCTCGCTAATCCCAGAGCGGGTTGCCGATGCCAAGGCATCTTCTGCGATCACACTTTCGCCAATGTTCACATTCAATGAAGCAAGGGCTGCCTTCACTTCCGAAGCCGCGTACCCGAGATTTTTCAATGCCGATGCAGCCGCATCTGCGGATTCACCATCTTTCATAAGGGAAGCTGCAATGGAGGCGGCTGCGCTCTGCACGCTGGCAACAGCTTGCGTCATGCCCGTTGTAAGCGGTTCCAGATTGACCACGGTTGTCAGATCAAAAATTGTGCTTTCACTCATGTATTAGGCCCCCACACTTTGCACCGCCCCTCAAGGGCAAGCACCGGGAGACGATCCAGTCCTGCCCTTGAGAGTGTTCCGCCCATCCTACTTTTTCTCTCAGGAGTTGCGTGGCTGATTCAAGCAAGGAGAATGCAAGGAACAAAATCAGCCACGGCCCCTGAGTTTTTGCTCGCTTGGGGCTCTCTGTTCCAAGTCGAGCAAAACTTTTTTTATCCTGCCTCAGTTTGCGCTGCATATTTTAACCGTTGCCCAGTAGCCTCTTGCAGCAGCCGTTCCCGCGCCGGTTAATACCGACAGGTCCATTACGTTCCCCACACCCTCGGTAGCAGTAGCCGTGTGGGCTGTGTCATCACAAAAGAGATTCCCGCTGGTTGGCAGAGTGCAAGTAAGGGTAGTGTTACTCATGCTTGCATTGGTCCCGGTGCGAGCTTTTGCAATTAGTGCACTTCCGGTTTTGCCCGCGCTGTCGATGACAACGCCTTCAATGCCGCTGGTATCCGTAGTCGCGGTGATGACCGCTGTAGACGATGGAGTGCCAGTTAGCTTGGCAAGATAGTACAGGCTTGTGCCAGTCGAACCATCGTTAGGCACGTGAATGGCAATGCTTGCAGCCGGTTGGCGGTTGTCGTTGATGCCTTGCTGTGCATGGAGGCAGGGGAAACAAGCAAGTAGAGTTGCGAGAATGGTGAAAGTTTTTCTCATTTGTTAGCCAACTCTTCTCCTGCCAGCGGGATCGGCCGCGACGATTTGCAACGGCCGGAACCCACTGTAGGGGGCCACCATCCAGTGTTCGTTAACAACATCGGCGGACGCTTTCAAGATCATCTCACCGGCCTTAGAGCAGGCACCGAGGACTTGCGAACGGTGCAATTCGTCTAAATTGCGTGCCGTGGCCTCAGTTACCAATTGCGTGAGCGCGTAGCCAGCGCCGCAACCTTTTCGCCAATGCTCAATGATCTCGTTTGCAAGCCGTTCAGCGTCTCGCGAGAGCGCTTGCACCTCACGGTTTTGCCGCTCCTGATCTGCCGCTTCCGCCAGTTCGCGGTGTGTCCTGTGCAGCGGCGCCATTTTTTGTTCCAGACTTTCTAAGGACAGCCGCAGTCCGTCGCGCCGATGACCCAGGTCCACCAACTCGCCGTCGAGTTTTTGCAGAGTCGCACCAGCGCCAGCATCTCCACGCGAGAACTTGACCTTTAATGCTCCGGCCGTCTGTTGAATCTCGGCGACCCTTAACGCAATCGCAGCACTGTCCTGCTGCATTTGCACGCGCTCCGCTTCCAGTGTCCTGATTTCCTCTTGCGCCGATAGAGCGGCATTCATCGCTTCAGTTGTAGTGGTCATTGTCGTTGTCATTCGGATGGTGGCCCCCCCCGCCGTCCCCCTAGCATTCTTATGGCAGTGATTCCGGTGAGCGTTCCCTTGCGCCCTTCTCCGGACTTGAGCGCCACTTCGCGAATCAACGTATGGGCTTGCTTTTCAGCGCCGCCGTCCTCCTGCTCTAGTTCCGCGATCTTTTCGTCCAACTTCTTGCAGGCTTCACGTAATTCATCCCGCATTTTTACTAAATCCTTTGTGTTACTCATAGTTAACCACTCCTTTTCTGACTATTCATCATACTTTGATTACCGTGTACAACACCGCGAGCTTGATGCTTCCGTCACCCGCCGAAAAATTGGTTGACCACGGGGGATCTCCCGGATGCGCTGTCGGCATGAAATTTCGAAGAATAATCGAGCGATTGACGACGTCTGGGAAGTTAGCGCCGATGCCAATGCCGGTGCCCCCACCAATGAAATTACCGGCTGCATTTTGCGGAGCTAGGATCAGTGATTTGAGGTCGAACGAGCCTGTGGCATAGATTGTGTTGGGACCATCATAAACAATGTCTGCCGTCGCCGTCGCGATGCCTGAGGCACTAGCTACGTGAACTTCGCTGGTGGTTTGGCTAGTCGTTGCAACAGAAATCGTAGTCGCCGTTGACGCAGTAATTATAGCGTAAGGTACATTGTTTCCGAAGGTGGGAAATCCACTAACGGCAACGTACCTATTGACGAATGCGTTGGAGTCGCCTCCCGTAATGGTGCCGGTGTAAACGGTAGTTCCAGCAGTAGAGTCTTCGCGAGTCAACACGAACGGACCTAACTGGCTTCCCAAATTCAAGAATGGGGTTGTACCAAACGCTGAGATTCCCACGATCTGCACAATGAGGGTGGCCTTGTCCGGTCCAGGGGTGGGGATCAAGACGACGGACTGTGCAACTAAATTATTGATCTCGGGGGCGAACAGCTGAATTTCGGACTGATACAGTCCAGCTAATCCCCATAGCGTTTTACGCATTGTCATTCCGCACCTCGCTCCGAAAAAAGCCGGGGGATGTGAAAACCCAGCGCTCGCGCACAACGAGTGCTGTCAAAACACATCCCCCCTTCGGAGGCACGCGAGCGAGGAAGCGCGCGGATCGTCCCCCGGAGTTGGACGATGATGGATAGCACCGTCCAATAAGAAAATCGTTGTGTCTCTCTCATCGCGTCGCACCTGTTTGTCGGCGAGCCAACCAAGTGGCTAGCGCGGGGCTCGCGAGATCGAAGCGAACGTACTTTCCGAGCCGGATGCACGGTAACGGGTCTGCGCATTGGCTGCGCGTATGGTGCTGCAACCACGTGACTGGCACGTTCCACAATTCGGCCAGTGCTCGCAGGTCCACCAGTTTTGGGAGCGGCGCTGGTACCTCCACGCTTTGCTTTTTTAGTTCCGTGACCTGTCCCATCACGCGGTACCTTTCTTCATCAAAAAGGTTTGCGGCAAGTTACTGTCAGAACTGCCTTTAACTGGAATCTTGATTGTTTCTGCATCGACCGCGTTAAAATTCACGCTGCACTCAGTGAATCGTGAGATTTGACCACGATTCACTGAGTGAAGAGAGTATTTGACCTGTGTATGTGCGCGGCGCTGCCTTTGTAGGGTGTTGACCTCGTTTCTAATCTGCCTCTCAGACTCGGCGTCGGCTTTGTGACGTTGTGATATCTCACGCAATAACTTTTGAAAAGAGGTGGAGTCTGGCGTCCACGTGTACCGATTTACCGCACGAGTCACCGTACGCCGAACGCCGAACGCTTCAGCCGACTTATGTTGAATACAAATCAGGCCAATCCGCTGGAAATGCTGAATCGCTTTGGCAATCGTCGCAGGGTGCTTCAACCCTGAGTACCGCATGATCGCTAGGTAACTGATCGTAATCTCACGGGTAGCGCGATCCGCAAATTCCTGAATGATTCGCAGCACGGCTTGTTCCGCGGGTGTGATCGTGGCGAGAAAGCCGCTTCGCACCAGCATGGCATCAGCGTCTTCGGTCCCCGCACGGGTCACCTCCGTAGAGCGATTACGGTGTGTCACATGCTTTCCTTTCGGGATGGTGGGAACATCCGGAAACCGTTCCTGAATCCACATCGCAGCCTCGCGCACGGTACACCCGAGAACCTTCATTACGAGATCCACATTTGAAAAAGTGCTTTGGTCGCACACGAAGCACTGCGCTCGATTGCTCCGCTTGTCAAAACTTAGGGACGGTGTGCGGTCCCCATTTTTATGGTTCTCAGTCCGCCAACAGCGTGCTGTCGAATCCGCAACCATGTCGAGTTCAAGTTTTCTCCCAACGTCCGCGACGTTCACACTCCGTTTGATCCAAGCCAAGTCCGGAAGGCCCGTCATCTTGCCTCCTCGGGGTCGCGCCACACTCCATCGCGCATTTCGGACGGCGAGAACAGCGCAGCTTGCTCCAGTGGTCGCTGTAATCGATAAAACCCACGCCTCTGGCCGTCGTGAATTTCGAGGCGGTTTTCGATGACATATCCGCGCTTTCTTAACGAAAATATTCTGGCGCAATATTGCAAAGAAAGTCGCGCCAACTCCAGCGCCGAGACCCAACTGCCACGCTCTTCGAGAAGCTTGAGGATGCGACATTCCTGCCCTTTATCCCGGAGTAAGCCCGTGCCTGTGTTACTATCAGTTTGACGATTCGACATCGTTTTGATCCTTGGGCCGGGCTTGCCGTCGTGGGCGAACCGGCCCGTACTGTTTTTACGCAACCGCCGCGTTGATAAGTTCCTGGCATCGTTTCGACGCCAGATTACGCAGCACCCGCTCCAGCTTTACCAGTTCGTCATCTCTAAGTTGAACGTGACCGTTCTCGGCTAGGCTTAGGCGCGTGCGGTCAATCCCCGTTTGTCTGGAAATTTGGAACTGAGATTTTCCGGTCTCAAGTCGCATCTGGCGTAACTTTCTAATTTCTGCATTCATACACTTGCTCCTAGCCTTCACCGCAACAACAGTGTTGCGCGAGGTAGAGAAACAATGTTGTAGAATCGTGAAGTGGAAAGGCATCGGCCCGTACTGACAAGATTATCGGGACGCCGAGTCAAAGACTTAATTCCAGACGAACGGCAGAAACTGGAATGCCTTGTTAGTCTTTTGAATGGCGATCCTGAGACGGAAAGGCGTTATTGGCAACTAAAGTTCGGCAGTGCCTCACGCTTTGCCTTTCCTGGTGCACAGGGCGGTTTTGCCCTGCATCATCTCGCCGTCGTCCTGAAAAAATACGTTGATAGTTGGCTTGCTGTTCGTCCAGATGCCCGCCTTTGGCAGTCGAACAATCCAAAGCTATCGCAGGCGGTTGAGCGCGCGCTCCGCAGTATGAGGCCCGCACTCGACTTGACCACTAATCAGGGCGCGGTGTTGTATTGGCCTACACACGTCGGCATCGGAGCAGAGAATGATGCCGAGCGATTGTTCGTCGAACTGTTTACCAGTCGGTTGCTAGGTCGGCAGGTGGGCAAGTGCAAACGTGAAGGATGTGGGCGCTACTATTTCAGTCCTTCTGCCTGCAGGAAAACAGAATATTGCCCAGGTGGACAGTGTGCTCATAACCAAACGTCGAAGGAATCGAACCAGCGCAGACGCAAGAAAGAAAGAGATGAGAAAATGCAGCGGATTACGCAAACGATTGCCGAATGGGAACGACTACGGCGGCGTCCGCGCGACTGGAAGCCTTGGGTCGCACAGCATGCCAAGGTTTCACCTAAATTCATAACTCACGCGGTTAACAAGCGTGAGTTGATGCCGCCTAAAGCTTAGTTCTTAGGTGTGAGGTTCAGTCGGTAGAAGCCTCTGGGGTGGTCACTAGGAACGATGACCTTCTTCCAGATTTTGGGGCCATCGCCTGTTCTAAAAGAATCGCGTATTGGGCAACGCCCCATCAGCTTTTTGATTGTGTGCGAGCTCGCCTCGCAGTAAGGACTTTGGTGGAGCAGTCTCACGATTGCGGCCTGACGTGGTGTGAGGTGGTAAAGCGGTTGGCCCTCGAAGCTGATGATTCGGTAATCGTCCGAGTGCTCTAACATGGCGTATTGGCTCAATCTGCTGCGATCAATCGACGGTCGCGATGCGGTTCTATGCGGGGCAGGCCGGTACTAAGCTCACACTTCTCCCCCGGAGCAGCACCGCAAGTCGGACAGCGAACAGCGAGTGCCCGTTTTGGGCTAAGTTTTTTCATGGTGTAGAGATGATGCCCCAGAACTCATGCACAGGAATGGTCAATCTTGAACAATGACGGCCAGTTATTTGCTTTTTCGGGACAGCACAGAAAACAGCCAACACTCCGCGCAGTCTGCAAAGACCAACTTTCCGACCTTTAGGAGCTTTCAGAATCAATCGCCTGCGGACACTGTTGTTTCGGGGGAACATTATTGACGGCGGTCAAGGCCCTCAATCGAGCGATCTCACCGGGGTCAAAATTGTTGGTAGCGGTCGCGACATGCCACGCGATATCAATATCGACATCAGCTTCGCTTTTTGGTCGCACCACGTGAGTGTGCCTGTGTAAGTGCAGGCTGCCACCCTGTTGCGGTTGTAGTTCTCCGGTCACCTTACCCAGCAATTCCAAGCAACCTCGCATCTCTCGAAACGCCGCCGTCGCTGCTGGCCAGTCCTTCTGCTTCTTGGCAGCCTTTGCGATCTCTTTAACCTCCGCGAGGATTCCCTCGACGCGAGACAACAGGGAATCAGCTCCCGTGATTTGGATAGCCTTCACAACTTCGAAAGCGACATGCCGCTTGTGCCGATGCAGAGCCCACGCACTCACGCCAGTTCGACCCGCCACGATTCGCAGGGACAACGTGTTGCGCAACAGCAGGTCTTCGATGGACTCTCTTTCGGGGTGTCGGCACACTGAGCACGTTTGCGGCATTTGTTGACCCTCGCGCCTTTTTAGAGTTGCTGTCTTTCACCTGAGTATACTTGTTGCGCATCTGTTGCGGAAAGTTGCACAGTGCCGCAACAAGGGGGGACGCTCTTATGGAGATCACGGAAGCGGAGGTGCTGGATTTACTGAACAAGTGGCGCTCCGAAGAGCGGAACGTGACTTGTGGCATCCTAACCATCATTCGAGACGGCAAAACGCTCGAACTTGGGCGCGTCATCGGACAAATCAAGACCCTTTCCCCCGGTGCCGTGCGTGTCGGAAGTATTTATGGCCCTCCGGGAGTGCAGGTTTTCACCTACGTTGAAATTCCGCTGACGCGTGTCGCGCGCTATAGGTATCTCGAACCCAAACCGCTCGCCGAGTCGTGTTTGCGGGTGCACCTAGAGGGAGGGTCTATCGTGTTCTCCCTGTCAGTACTCCCCTAGTCTTCGCGAAGGTTCGCGGTGCAAGGTGATGACGGCGCGTCTCCAACTAATTTTTTGCGGCACTTTCAAACAGTACCGAGGTTAGCGATAGCACGCTCATGCCGGGCAATACGTCATCAGGTTTCATCAGGACGACACCTTCCGTAGTGCCTCAAGGCCGCGAAGCCCGAAGCCTAATGTTCCTGAAAAGTTCGTAGTGGTTGAGATCGCTTGCGACGGCGGTGCAGCGGGCGCTTGCGTCGGGTGGAACGCCTCCCCAAGGCGCTGCAAGGCCGCCAAACGCAGTTCTTTGCGTTGATGACTATACACTGTCAACATCTTCTCGTTGCAGTGGCCAGCGATCTCACGTACGACTTGAGGAGGTGTGTCAGCATCACTCAATAACATCGTGATTCCGGTATGCCTAAAATCGTAGAGCCTAAACTTCGCCCGCTCTGGAAATTCTTTCGCAAAAGCCGCACGGATCTGGCCCCAAGCTTTTTTATAACTCTCTTGAGGACGATTCGGATCGAAGTTTCCTCCAGCGGTGTGGGGATCGTGAATCTCAGAGAGTTTGTACGCCCTATGCGGTAGAAGGTAGTGGGTTGGAAGATGACAACCTTTTTCCGCTGCTCGCTTGAGCAGTTTCGTGATGGCTGCCAATGCCAAGTTATTGAGTGGCAGCTCGCGCAGCCGGAATTTGTTCTTCGCGCCTCTCTTGATCGTAATGGAGGGAACGCCGTCTAGCTTAATGTCACCAAGTTGCAAGTTACGAATTTCTGACGGGCCTGCCGTGGTACAGGCCGAGATGGAGACACAGCACAAAGCCACTTCCCACCTTGGCCGACTCTCACCGATTGCGAAGAGACGTGCCATCTCTGTAGGGGTGAGGGCTTGTCCGGGGCTCGACGCAGGCATAGGCAGCGGTCGATAGTGCCGACCGACCGAATCCCACAAATCCGCAGCCGTTAAGATCAGTCTCAGCGTTGCGAGTTCCCGATTAACAATGCTGTTTCCGGGGAAATCGTGGTGGCAAAACTCGGGCCTTACAATGTGCTCCTTGCGCCAGACCGCGTACGCAAACAGGTCGCTGGAAGTGATTTCATTCAACTTCCGATTGGCGAAAAACTTCTCAAGTGTGGCTACGTAATGCCTTCGATCCTTGATAGTGCGAGAACCAATGTACGGTTCCTGACTCCCAAGCCATTCTTCGGCGGCCAGGGAAAATAAAATGCGGGGGTCGATAAGGGAGTTTTGTTGAGTTGTCATGGCTACGCCCTCCCCACTCTGGTATGTCCGAGTACAAATTCAGCTTGATCTTGATCGCTGGAAAGATCGGGCGGGAACGGCTTTATCTCACCATCGTCCATGAGCAACAATGGGGCAGCGGCGTGCGAAAACATAACCGTTAACCCTGCTTCGCCGACGACAAAAAAAGGGGGGCACTGAGGCTGTGGGGTTAGAAAACTGGTGCGGGTGGGTTTCTTGAGTAGTTTCGTCTGCCTCGACACTTAAAATCCTCCTTGCCCTGCAAAGTTTGGGCGGAGGCTCTATGTGTCCCTTGCAGCGGGTCACTCCCTGAGCCACCACTTTCTAGCGGCCTCATCATAGGGGTAAGGTGATAGCGTGTCAAGCGAATAAATAATTATTGTTACCTTAAGGGTATGGTGTAATATTTTCAGCATGGACAAAGAATTACTCCGAAAGGCATTGGCTGAGACTGGTCGCCAAGGCGGGAAGGCTCGGGCCAAGGCGCTAACGTCAAAGCAGCGCGTGGAGATCGCCACCAAAGCCAGCAAGGCCGCAGCGAAGGCCCGAACGCGCAGGGCCAAAGAGAAGAAAGCCGCAGGCGTATCGTAATCCGAATCTCTTTCTTTAAGAAAGAGATTCGCTCTCCACTCCGAAAAATTCTTTGCAGATTGCTTTGCAGATTAGCGGCTACCAACAGCAAAGGGCCGCTATTAGCAGCCCCTTGCAGCTTTGTATGCTACTGGAAACACGCGGTGCAGCTACACACCGTGAGTTTCCGTGGACATCAGTTATGGGATATCGGTAATGGGATATCAGTAATGGGATACCAGTAAAACGACCGCCGCCGCCGCCCCCGGGGACCTCGCTATGCCTGATTTCCGCCGCCGCTGGGTCCTCTGGCGGCCTCGGAGGGGATACGGAATCTTTCTATTATAAAGCAGGGCTCAGCCGGACGCAGGAGAGTAACCCAGTTTTCACGCTGACTTTCTCGCGCAAAAAAGGGTAATATCGTCTTTTTCAGCAGTGACCGGAAATTCGCCGGGGAGGAACAGCCTCACCTCATGGTCTCGTCCCTTGCCACTGCACTGGCACGCGTTACGACGCGCAGCTCGCTGCGACCGAGCATTGTTGCCCTGCAATCGTTGCTGCTCTGCATGCTTCAGTTTTCCGACTTTCACCTGTCCGATCAGTACTCAGGTAAGAAGGACAACGTTTACAACATCCTCTGGGTGCTGGTCTTTGGCTTCGCAACCCTGAATATTCTGGGCTTGGTCGCGAGACGCTTCGAGCCTCGCCGCAGCAACCTTCAGTTTGGCGAGATACTGGCGATCACTGTAACGGTGGTTTCTGTTGTTCTCCTGGGTTGGGAAATGCTCTCCCTGCTCCACATCTTTCCCATCAAGCTCCAACACCACTGAGTTTCTCGATCAAGGAGCGCGCATTTGCGCTATGATTTCCCGTATGGCGGAAAAAAACTCGGCTTTCGATATAACCTGCCCGTGCTGCAGCGCGGTGCTGAAGGTCGATCCCACGGCGAAGGGTGTCATCGCCCATACCGCCGCGGTCAAGCCCAAGATGTTTAACGATTTCGAGGAAGCAGCACGGGCTATGAAAGAGCAGGACAACCGGCGCGAATCCATTTTCCGGCAATCGGTGGAGGCCCAGAAGCACGCCGGAGACCTTCTGGAAAAGAAGTTCCAGGAAGCGGTCAAGAAGGCCAAAGAATCCCCAGACACCGGCAAGCCCATTCGCGATTTCGATTTGGACTAGCGAAAACTCTGATTAAGTATTAAGTTCCGCTGCGGCGACGCAACGGGCGGGGACACCCGCGCCTCTATTGGCTAGCACCAAACCTCCACCGAGTGTAAGTCTCATGAACTTCTGATTGGCCTGTGGATTTCTAATCTGCGCACCGCAGCGCAATCGAGCGTAGAATGTCGCCAGATGTCCGACCTCCCCCTACTACTCGGTCATCGGGGCGCGCGTGCGTCCACCTCGGTTCCTGAAAATACCCCTGCCTGCTTTGATCTCGCTCTTGCACACGGCTGCGACGGTTTTGAGTTCGATCTGCGTCTAACCGGCTGCGGGCGCTCTGTGGTTTGTCATGACCCTAAGGCCGATGGCATCACCGTCTCCCAGGCAACTGCCGATCAATTGCTTCATCTCCCGCGCCTCGAGGATGTGCTGCAGCGCTATAGTCAGCGGGCGTTTCTTGATATCGAACTCAAGGTTCCAGGCCTGGAATCGAAGATCCTTAACTCATTGCGCGAATACAGGCTGGAAGAGGACTACGTGGTGTCTTCCTTCCTACCCGAGGTCGTAATGGAGTTGAAGACTCGCAGCGCGAAGGTTCAGGCTGGGATCATCTGTGACAAGCCAAAACAGCTTGCGGGCTGGCGCGAATTGACCGTCGAGTACGTGATTCCTCATTCCTCACTGATCACGCGTAAGTTGGTACAGGACGTGCACAGCGCCGGCAGGAGGCTGTTCACGTGGACGGTGAATGATCGCAAGGAGATGCTACGCCTTGCCGACTGGGGAGTTGACGGCATCATCTCCGACGAAACCGAGTTGCTGGTGCAGACGTTCGGTGAACCGAAGAGGAGCCTAGCGGTCCGAGCTAAAGGTTGAGAAGGCGAGAACCTACGTTTTTGCTTCGAGCGGTACCCCCGCCGGGGACGCCTTCCGCAGAAACCCAGCACGTTCTTTCTCAAATGCTTCCAGTTCGATTGCCGCGCGCTCCTCCCTCCATCCCATGACAGCGCCAATGCGCGTGGCAGCTTCCCGGCTGCACGACGATGACCAGCACGCACCCAGGGCCACCGGTACGCGCCGCAGCAGCACATCCGCCAGCGTGCCTGCGCATTCATTGCTGAATGCGTCGACCGCTTCCGCCACAATATGCGTCGAGTGCGTACACAATGGTGTACGCATTTCCGCACTGCCGTGTGCGCTGCGCGCCAGGGCCAGCGCACGCTTTCCGTACCATTCCACAATGCCATGTGCTGCGTCGGCGCTGATCCCGCCCGCCTCCGCGACCTCGACCGTCCACTGCTCCAGCCTCGGATCAACGCTGTCTTCGGAAGCAATGGCAAGCGTTGGCGGCGCGATTTTCACCCCAATCTTCGCCGCACACTCGCGCGCCAGGCTGCCCGCCGTGGTCAGCTTTCCCCCGATCACGGAGATCATCTGCGCGGCGCCGTCCGCGGCATGGTCGTGGAGATAGTGTTTCCGGCTCACCGCCGATGGGTTTTTCTTCGGCGAAAAGGGAAGTGGCCGCACTCCGGCGAACGCGTAGTGGATGTCGTCCCGCGATACTCGCACCTGCGGAAACAGATGGCGCAAAGACCGCAGCAGATACTCGATCTCATTCGCCGACGGCTGCACCACGCCTGGATCGCTCTGGTCCGGAACCTCGGTCGTCCCGACCAGCATTTGTTCGTTCCACGGGATCACAAAGATCGGCCGCCCATCGACGGCCTCTGCGTACACCGCCGCGTCGGGCGCGCCAGCGAACCTCGGCAGCACGATGTGCGATCCGCGGACTCCGCCAACCATGGGATTCTCGGTGTGAATGTTTGAAATCTGGCAGATGCCGTCCGCCCAAGGCCCCGTAGCATTGATGATCCAGGCGGCCTCGACGCGCTGTTCTTTTCCGCCAAGCTGATCTCGCAGAGACACACCGCTCGCGCGCCCATTGTGAATCTCCACCGCCAGAACTTGCATGTGATTGCGCACCACGGCTCCGGCTTCGACGGCCTCCACCAGCCATTCCGCGACCAACCGCTCCGGGAACTCGCACTGCGCGTCGTCAAAACTGAAAACCGAAAAGCGTTTGCCTGCATCCAATAAGCGCTCGAGTCGATCTTGCTCCGCGTGGCTTCCATCCACTCCAAGTCCCGCGCTTCCCATCTTCCGATAGAGCCATAACCCGGTGCGCACAGCCAGCGCGCTACGTCGGCTCTTTCCATCCAGGGCCAGCAGGAACTGCAGGGGATGGACCAAATGCGGATACCGCTGAAGCAACCACTGCCGCTCCCGCAACGACTCGCGCACCTGCCCAATGTCCCCGTGTTCGAGGTAGCGCAAGCCTCCATGAATGATGCGAGTCGAACGGCTGGTTGTGCCCGCGGAGAAATCGTGTTGCTCGACCAGCAGCGTGCGCCGTCCCGCGCGCGCGCATTCGCGGGCGATGGCGACTCCGTTGATCCCGCCACCGATCACAATCACGTAGAAACGCTGGTTCTCCAGCGACGGTCGCGAGTTCATGCGCGGGTTTAGATGCGTATCCATGGGGCGGGAAAAATGGACGATATCGCCTCTAGTCTCCTCCAATTCCGTGCTCATAGAAAAGATAACGTTAGTTTCGGCACATTGCGACGGCAATCCGCCGAAGGGTTTGCCCCCGCCCACGCGCGTCATTTACAGTGATTGCGCCATGCCCACTACTGGAGAACGTTTCGAACGCGCGGTTTCCATAATGGCCCGCCTGCGCGGTCTGGGAGGATGCCCATGGGACCGCGAGCAGACCTTCGACTCCATCAAGCCCTATACGCTCGAGGAGACGTATGAAGTCCTCGAAGCCATTGACAATCGCGATTGGGACGAATTGACCGGTGAACTCGGCGACCTGCTGCTCCAGGTTCTGTTCTATGCACAGATGGCAAAAGAGCAAAACACGTTTTCGATTGACGAAGTGATAGACCGGCTTTCCGACAAGCTTGTCAATCGCCATCCCCATGTTTTCGGAGACGTGAAGGCCGAGACCTCTTCCGATGTGCTGCGCAACTGGGCGTCGCTGAAAGCCGAAGAGAAGAAAAAGAGGCTGGAAGCCAGTGGCGGAAAGTTGCCGAGTGCGAATGAGGACAAGGCGGAGTCCCTCCTGGCAGGAGTTTCCGCAGCGATGCCGGCATTGCTCGAAGCTCACAAACTCAGTTCGCGTGCGGCCCACGTGGGCTTCGATTGGCCGAACGTTCAAGGACTCTTCGAAAAGCTTCACGAGGAAACCGAAGAGTTGCAAGAGCAACTCAAAGAATTCCCCGCGCCAGGCCCCCAGCCTCAAGGACGAGGCGTCGCCGGAGCGGGTCGCCCGCAGATCAGCGAGGGCTTGCGCCAGCGGCTGGAAGACGAAGTGGGCGACCTTTTCTTCGTGCTGGTAAACATCGCGCGCTATCTCTCGCTTGATCCCGAGTCAGCGCTAAAGAAAACCAACCGCAAGTTCAAGCGCCGTTTTCAATGGATGGAGGAGCGGTTGCGAACTTCGGGGCGCTCTCCCCAGCAGGCCTCCATGGAAGAACTCGAATCCTTATGGCAACGGGCCAAGCAACAGGAGCAGGACGCCAGGTGAGCGCGGATTCGATCGTCATTCGCAAATGCCACCAGCTCGACGAAATGCGAGCCTGCGTCGCCCTACAGAAAGACGTCTGGAATTTTTCCGATGCCGACCTGGTGCCGTTGCGAATGTTCGTCGTGGCAGAGAAAGTCGGTGGGCAAGTGATCGGAGCGTTTGCGGACAATGAAATGGTGGGGTTTGCCCTCTCAGTACCGGGCGCCCGTGCCGGCCATTCCTACCTGCATTCGCATATGCTGGCCGTGCGCAAGCAGCATCAGAATGCTGGACTGGGCCGGCGTATCAAGCTTTTCCAGCGCGACGACGCGCTTGCCCGTGGCTTCGAGCTGATCGAGTGGACCTTCGATCCGTTGGAAATCAAGAACGCGTATCTTAATATCGAGAAGCTGGGCGCCATCGCGCGCCGCTACAGCGTGAACCAGTACGGAGTTACCTCTTCGCCGTTGCAGGGCGGTCTGCCCACCGACCGGTTGGTGGCCGAGTGGTGGCTGAAGTCGAAGCGGGTTGAAACGTTGCTGCAAGCGGGAAGGAAGCCGCACGTCGAAACCCTAATCACGATTTCCGTTCCGGCTCAGATTTATGATTGGAAGGCCTCCCCCGCAACCCGAAGTCAGGCGAAAGAAGTACAGGATCGCAATCGAGAACAATTTGTAAAAGCCTTTGCCGATGGATTTTCGGTGCTAGGCTATGAATGCGACCAGCAGGGAAGCGGCGACTTTCTGCTCGGCCGCTGGGAGGAGAAGTGGATGTATCCCGCAACATAAGCTCGGGAAAAGTTTTTCTCGGTGCTCTCTGTGCTGAATCGCTTTTGACATTATGAAAATAGAGGCCATCACGCTCCGCGAAATTCAGATGCCGCTCGTCCACTTTTTCGAGACGAGCTTCAAGCGTACTTTCAGCCGCCGCATCCTTCTGCTGACCGTCCACTGCGACGGTATCGATGGCTGGGGGGAGTGCGTTGCCGGCGAAGACCCGTTCTACAGCAGCGAGTGGACGGAAAGCGCCTGGCCCACGATCAAACATTACCTCGCCCCAGCCGTGTTGGGCCGGACGCTGTCGGCGGCACGGGAGAGCGTGCCTCTTATGGCGAGAGTGCGGGGCCATCACATGGCCAAGGCCGCCGTCGAGAACGCGCTGTGGGACGCGGAGGCCAAAGAGAAGCAACTGCCTCTATGGAAGCTGCTAGGCGGCACGCTGCGGGAAATTTCCTGCGGTGTTTCCATTGGCATCCAGGACTCGGTCGAGCAACTACTGGAGAAGATTCAAACCGAACTTGCCGCCGGATATCGCCGCATCAAAGTAAAAGTGAAGCCGGGTTGGGATGTAAAGGTGCTGGAGCGCATCCGCTCGCGCTGGCCTGAGATCGTGCTCAGTTGTGACGCCAACTCCGCTTACACTCTGGACCAGCTCGAACACCTCCGCAAATTTGATCAGTTCAATCTGCTGATGATCGAGCAGCCATTGTGGCACGACGACATCTATTACCACTCCCGCCTGCAACAAGAGCTGCGCACCGCGATTTGTCTCGACGAATCCATTCATCACGCGCGCGACGCGGCCAAGGCATTGGACATAAGCGCTTGCCGCATAATCAATATCAAAGCCGGGCGAGTGGGCGGTTTTACTGAGGCCAAGAAAGTTCACGATGTCTGCGCGTCGCGAGACATTCCGGTGTGGTGCGGGGGCATGCTCGAGTCGGGAGTAGGACGCGCCCACAATATCGCGCTCTCCTCGCTGCACAACTTCCGCCTGCCGGGAGATGTTTCCGCCTCCAAACGCTACTGGAAGGAGGACATCATCGAACCTGAAGTCGAGGTCACCCCGCAAGGCACGATTCCAATCCGCGATGAACCCGGCACCGGCTATCGGGTGCGCCTGGATTTGATCGAGAAGCTCACGGTCCGCAAGGAAACATTCCGCGCCGAAAAGTAGAAACGTTGCTTGCAACGTCTCTAATACAGCGTCCTGGATGCAACGTCGCGCGAGCAACGTCGGAACACCGCATCCGACGACGCAGCAGGCGGCGTTCTATTTCGGACTACCGGTTCCGGGCTTTTGCCGGTTTTCCGCCAGTCCCGCTTCCTGCTTCTTGAGCAGTTCCACACCCTGAGCAAAACTCAGATTCGAAGGCGCAAGGCGAAAATTGCTGAAGACCTCGTCCGACTTGATGTTGAGACTCTTGAACAGAAGCACCCTGCCGGTAAATCCGAGGCTCATGCGGGTGAGATCCCAGTCTCCTGGGACTACCTCACCCTGCTCCACCAGGAAGTGTCCACCTTTATCCAGGTGGCCAAGGAATCCCCAGCCGAAGCCCACGTCTTTACTCAGGGTGCCGTCGATCTTTGCGATGCGATGCTGGTCCGGGTCGATCAGGATGTAACCCTGCATGCCGGTAAGCAACTGGTCCACGTGGCTTGGCGGACTATATTTCGGATTAGGGCGAAACTTCAGCCGAACTAACTCCGCGCCCGCCTTCCCGATTCCTGGGTTTCCAACCGCAGTGCCGTCGAGCTCGTAGAGGAAAGCATCCGGCAGCGCCTTCACGATTCGCGCGACACGCTCCGCATCTTCTTGTTCCGACCTCTGCTTTTTCTTTAGCCCCTCGGGATTGCTCACCAGCCCCGCCAAACGAGCCTCTTCGGCCTGGCGCTGCTCCGCCGTCAGCGGTTTATCGTTGACGGCAACCACCATTCCCGCCATCCCGTCGCGGGTTTCGACCATCAGCTTGGTCTGCGAACCATGCGGCGTTTCCTTGCGATCCATGAACGCGAGCTTCGCGTCGCCATTACTCGCTGCGACCTCGTTCTGCACCGTCCGGCGCACAAGGTCGACTGGAGATTCGGAAGTCTGCTGTGCCGAGAGCGCGGCCGACGCGCTCATGATCGCGAACGCTATTCTTGTTCTGAAGCGAGTGAGTCTCATGAGCCCCCAGCCCTAGCTTAGACGACAACTCAGCCTACCGCTGTTGTATGCAGCCGGTCCCCGGCGGTTGCAAGTTCGGTACCAAAACCACCAATTGTGCTCTGAGTTCCGGGCCAAACTATTTACCCTGATCGAATCCTAATACCCGCGCCAACGCCAAATAGTTTAGAATCCCATATTCCCGCTTTCAGCCCGCGGTCGATACGCCCAAAGGAGACAGTAGCTATGGACATGCCAAAGACCGGAGAGTTTGCGCACATCGGTAAATCCGTCGTTATCAAGGGAGAGCTTTCCGGCAGTGAGGACCTGTACGTCGACGGCACGGTCGAGGGAACCATTCAACTGCAGGGTAACAACCTGGTGATTGGACCTAACGGCCACGTACACGCTGATGTCAACGCCAAGGGCGTGGTGGTCCAGGGCAAGCTGGAAGGCAACATCCGGGCCAGTGAGCGGGTCGAGTTGCAGAAATCTGCCGTCATCGTTGGTGATATTGTCACGCAGCGTGTCGCGATCGAAGACGGCGCTTACTTCAAGGGCAAGGTGGACATCCAGAAGGAAGCCGCCAAGCCCAACTCCCCGCCCAACCGGATCGAGCACCAGGCCGACGTGAAGACCACGGCGGCTCCAGTTGCGAGTGGGGCTACTGCGTCCGCATCGGGTACGGCGGCTTCGGGTGGCTTGGGACCCGTGGCGCCGAGCACTCCAGTAACCAAGCGGTAGAACTTTTCGCCGGCTCAACTGTACAACCCGCGCTATATTTATGGTGCGGAACTCTGTTGAACCGGACGCCGGGAATTTGCTATGGCATCCGTTACGCATAGCTTCATGAAACTCTTTCGTGGCTCATCCACCGACTCGGCCCAAGCGGCCAGACCTGTGTCCATGACACAGCGGCTGACGCGCCGCTCCAGCGGGCTGGGCGAAATCTCGCGCACACTGCAATCCAAGGAACCGATTTGTGTTCTGGACATCGGGTCCACCTCGGCCGCCAACATCCGCTATTTGACCGAACGTGGACACAAGATCTACAGCGAGGATTTACTCGATGCCTCGACCGATCCATCGCTCATCACGAAGAACGAACAGGGGCAGGTCATCTTGGATGGCAGGCGGTTTCTTGCTGACAACCTGGTCTACCCGGCGGCCCAGTTCGATATCGTTCTGTGCTGGAATTTGGCCGATTACATGGATGAGAGTCTGGTCAAGCCGGTGGTGGCGCGCCTCTGGTCAACCATTAAACCGGGAGGCATGCTGCTGGCGTTCTTTCATACTCGCGAAGCCGGACCAGACGCGCCTTGCTACCGCTACCACATTGTAGGCAATGACGTTTTGGAAATGCAGCACGTCGAAGCGCGGAAAGAGTTGCGCAAGGGTCCCACCGGCGCGGTTCATACTGCGCTCGAAAAGAGCTTCCGCTTGCAGCGGGTCTTTAACAACCGTCACATCGAAACCTTGTTCCGCGACTTCGGCTCGATCAAGTTCTTCCTGACCCGCGACAACATCCGCGAAGTGCTGGTCGTGCGCTAGCAGTCTCACCGCGAACTCAAGATTAGTGGAGGACGGGCGTCTCGCCCGTCTAGGCGGAGCAAGGCCCGGCAGCGCCTTTGGGTAGAACAGCGCTTCGAGCCCTGAGGGAACAAAGGCGAGTTTTTCAGCCGCCTACCTGGTCTTACGCACTACATACCGCCTGATCGCGGGAGTCTTCTCGAGTAAGGAGAGGATAGGCGTTCGGATGGTCTGCGGCAAACTCAGCATGCGCCGAATTTTCGAAGACGTCCGAAACACGGGCGCGAGCCGCCGTTCATAAGTCCTGCGATAATCGCCCGCGGCCTCCGCGAGCGAAATGCTTCCAGCGAAGAACGGAATCAGACACTCGCCCGCCAGACTGCCGCTGCGCAGGGCAAGCGAAATACCATCCCCGACGAAGGGATCCACAAAAGCGGCGGCATCGCCGGCCATCAGCATCCCGTCTCGCTCCGGTTGCGGCTCGCGAAAGACGAGCGGCCACGTGCTCACCGGGTCGCTCAGCCGATCCCATCGCCGGCTGCGTTCTTGCAATGCGGGATGACAAACGAAAACTTCAGCCAGTGCACTAGCCACATCTGCGCGAACCATGGCACAGGCATTGACCCTAACCGATTGTGCGACTCCGTCTCTGATGTTTACCGGTTGCACTCCGCAATAACCACCGTCGAAGAAATAAAGATCCACGGAAACCGGCGGAGAGGGCTCAGCGAAATGTCCTTTGAGGCCAAGCCACTTCACGTCCGAGTCTTGGGCGTCCGCAGGCGCAGGGTTCAGGTTCGACCAGCGGCCCGAAGCATTGACCAGCGCACGGCTTTCAAATTCTCCCACTGAAGTTTTGACCAGAAACGGACCTGTACCGGAAATGCTGTGCACGACAATTTGCTGCCGGCTCTCCGCACCGCAGTGTTCTGCCGAATCCCAGAGAGCCTGGTCGAGGTCCAGGCGGGAGATACTGGCTGCGGGCGGATCGACCGGTGCGTGGAGCGTGCGGCCGTCCAGAAATACGCGAGCGCGAGGAATGCGAATTGCCTCGGGAAAAAGCCGCGCATGTTGCGGCGCGAGCAAGTCGGCGAGAAGATCAAGGGACTCGGCAGAGACGAATTCTCCGCACACTTTGTGGCGAGGGAAACGCCCGCGTTCGAGCAGCAGCACACGAGCGCCATTGCGGGCGCAAGTGATTGCCGCCGAAGTTCCCGCTGGCCCGCCGCCAATGACAATCAGGTCGTACATTGCGCTACACTTTCCACGCAATTGCGCCCATCCGGTAGACCGGATGGTGCCCGATCTCCACCCTTGTGGCCGCGGACTGTTGCAACATCTGCTGCATCTCCGCTATGGTGTAGGCCCGCCGCACCGAAGCGGGTGCATCATGGTGGGTGATGGGACTGCGATAAAGTGGCAGGCTTACATAAACCAGGGCAAGGTGAATTGGATCGCGAACCAAATCATTGATGATCACCGCGGTGCGGCACACCCGCAACCCCTCGTTTACAAACTGGACTATCTCCTGCGGCTCCAGATGATGAGCGAAGAGGCAGCAACTCACTAAATCAAAACTTCCGTCGGCGAAGGGAAGCGCGAGCGCGTCCCCGGCCACCGCCGAGGTTCCATTTCCAGAACCGTTTTTCAGATGAGAATAGGCGCGATCGAGCAGCGAGACCTGAAGCTGGATCCCCAATTTCCGCATGCGCGTGCTGGCAGCCTGAGGCACGTATCCAGCGCCAGCCGCCACTTCTAACAGCGACAGCGAGCTGACACAAAGTTTCCGCGCCACGTGCGCAATCATCGACTGGGTGGCGGCGATCCCTCCGAACCACTGATTGATGTGGCGCAAGTCAGAGAATGCGGCGGCCATGTCGGCAGGCGTGCCGGAATCGGTGTCAAGCAATTCGGGAATGATGACGCGTTTCATAGTCGGACAATTGAAAAGGGGGTGCTTTCAATTGCGAATTGCCAATCGCCAATTGAAAATCGTCACCTAAACTTTCGCCAGCTCCTCTTCCAGCAATTGCTTGTTATAAAGATCGGTATAGTAACCGTCCTTGGCTACCAGTTCGTCATGAGTGCCCAACTCCACGATTCGTCCGGCGTGGAGGACGGCGATGCGGTCGGCATTGCGCACGGTGGAAACCCGGTGGGAAATGAAAATCGTGGTACGGCCCTGCATAATCTCGCGCAGATGATTCAGAATCTTGTCTTCGGTATGAGTGTCGACGCTGGAGAGCGCATCGTCGAGAATCAGAATGCGGGGGTTACGGATGATGGCCCGTGCAATCGCCGTGCGCTGCTTCTGGCCACCCGATAGGGTAATGCCGCGCTCACCCACAAGCGTTCGATACTGCTCGGGAAAGCCCTCGATCTCCTCGGCAATGCTGGCCGCTCGCGCCGCCGAACGGACATCTTCGTCCGTGGCGCTTTCCTTTCCAAAGGCGATATTCTCGCGCACGGTCTCGCTGAACAGAAAGGTCTCCTGCGGCACAAAACCGAGATTGCGGCGCAGGGCCGCGATCGGATATTCGCGGATTGGAATGCCGTCGATGAGCACGGTTCCCGGCTCGGCATCGTAAATACGCGGGATCAAGCTTACCAGCGTGGTTTTACCCGAACCCGTCGGCCCCACAATCGCCAGGCTGCTGCCAGCCGGAATGCGGAGATTGATGTCATGCAAAACCGGGGTGGAGTTGTAGGAGAAGTTAAGCCGCCGGAACTCGATCTCACCAACTACCTGTGTAGGCGCGAGCGTCTCGCTCGTGCTGCTCCCGCCCGTGCGCTCGCTCTCGGCCTTGATCGCCTCACTATCTTCAATCTCGGGCTTCTCGACCAGAATCTCGTTAATGCGTCCCATCGACGCCGTGCCGCGCTGGAAAATATTGATGACCCAGCCCAGGGCAATGATGGGCCACGTAAGCTGCACCATGTAGGTGGTGAAGGCGACAAACCCACCCACCGTGATGCGGCCATAGATTACTTCACGGCCGCCCAGCCACAGCACCAGCACAATGGCGAGTCCGAGCATGGTTTCAAGGGTGGGCCAGAGCATGCCCATCAAACGAACCAGCTTCAGGCTGCGTTCAATATATTCCTGATTCGAGGTCTCGAAAGCCGCAATTTCAGCCTCTTCCTGCACATAAGCTCGAATCACTCGCGCCCCGGAGAAATTTTCCTGGGCTCGAGCCGAGATATCGGAAAACATCGCTTGGATTCTCTCGAAGCGCTCGTGAATCAGGCGGCCAAAGTACTGGATTGTGATGCTGACAATCGGCAGAGGCAAAAAAGCGTAGAGAGTCAGCTTGGGGCTGATCGAGAGCATGAAGGCCAGCGCCCCGGCGGTAAATACGATCGTGTTTGCCGAATACATGATGGCCGGCCCCAGCAGCATGCGCACGGCGTTCAGGTCGTTGGTAGCGCGAGCCATAATGTCGCCGGTTCGTGTCCGCTGGTAATAAGAGTAGGAAAGGCCTTCGAGGTGCCGGAAGAGGTCATTACGCAGATCGAATTCGATCTCGCGAGAAACGCCGATCACGATCCAGCGGGTCAGAAACTGGAAGATTCCCTTGGCGGCGGCCACCGCCAATAAGAGCAACGCATAGGTGACAAGCTTGTGTCGAGTGATACCGAGATGAAGATCATCCACGGCCCGCCGGATTACCAGCGGAAAAAGAATCCAGATGCCATTGGTCAGGAAAACGCACAGCGTCCCCACCACATAGCTGCGGCGGTACCTCTTAAAGTAGGGAATCAGGGGACGCAGACTTTTCGGCAGCATCGGCTCGTTAGATGTGATTCTAACAGGTCAGGCTTCACTTTCGCCGTGTCACCCCCTCAGCGACGCGATGCGTGGCTCCGACCAATCGGGGCGAATGCGACTACGCCGGCCGTCAACAGCAATACCACCCAACTCCCGAGAAAGAACCAGGTGGAATCGATCAGGTAGGAATAAACAATATCAACATCCATGGTCACACCTCTCACAGAACCACCGAATCAGCAGATCTTCTTTGGCGAATCCTTTCAGCAGATCCTTGCTCAGCAGATCGCGTTCAGCAGATCCTTGTTCAGCAAATCCGTCGGCCCTTCAGTTGTGCTTTACCGGTCAAGTATTTGTACTCCTCCAGAATCTCGCGGACGGCATTGAGCCGGCCGAGCGACGTCAGATGTACATCCGTGAGCGCTTGCTCAATCTGTGACATCCAGCATTCGACGGCCCGCTCCACGCCGACCGCCATCTCACTGGCGATGGCATCCACAAGATCCGCTGGAATAGCTGTACTGGCCAAGAACTTACCCGCCTTTCTTAATCTGCGAGATGAAGCACTCCTCCAGGGGAGGGACCCCCAGACCCCCTCCGTCCCTCCCCCTCAGATTCGATCATGATTGTTCGATCGTTGATTATTCGATCACTGATTGCTCGATCACTAGTTCGGTGCTTCTTCCGAGTGTGCTCCCTGCTCGTGTTCCTGCATGTGATGCTCGAATCGCTGCTCCCGCTTGGCTATGAACTGAGCCAGCTTGGTTTTCTGATCCGCGGTAAGAACCTGGTACGCCTGAGAGGCGATGCGGGCGTGCTGCACCTCAAGTTGCGCGTGGACCTGCGCCCCCTGGGTTGCGATTCCTTGCGCCTTGGCCTCATCAAAAGCGCCGCTCTGGATGAGCTGCATCATTTGCTCATGACTCTGCATTTCCTGCTTGAACAGAGGCTCCAGCGCCGGCTTCTCTTTGGCGATAATTTGCTTGATCTGCGCCTGTTGTGCCTCGGTGAGATCCAGGTAATCGGTGAAGAAACCCAACATGGGCCCGCCAAAGAAATCACCACCACCATGCGGCCCGCTGTGGGGTTGTGCTATCGCAATTCCCGCCACCAGCACGATAGCCAAAGCTGCAAACGACATCTTGCTACGACTAAATTTCATAACCTCTCCTGTGAGCATTCCCCTTGATCGGAAAACCTCAACTTGCTTCTGATCATTAGAAACACGTTTCATGCCCTCTGGTGGTAAAGAGTCGGTCAACCGGAGTAAAGTTTTGTAAAGCAGGATAACCGCTGGATTGACAATTCTTTACCCCCTTTATCCGCGCCCCTAACTAAAATGAGCAAAGTGGATCGCATCCTGGTCATCGACGACGACGTGGAGCTGTGCAGCCTGGTAGGTGAGTATCTTGATCCCGAGGGCTTTCAGATCGAAGCGGTTCATGACGGCAATCGCGGCCTGGATCGGGCTCTGAGCGGAGATCACATGCTGGTGGTGCTGGATGTGATGTTGCCCGGCATGAATGGCTTCGACGTGTTGCGGCGGATACGGAACACGTCGCGCATTCCGGTCCTGCTGCTCACGGCACGCGGGGAAGATGTGGACAGAATTGTAGGCCTGGAAATCGGCGCGGACGACTATCTTCCCAAGCCTTTCAATCCTCGCGAACTGGTTGCCCGCATCCGGGCCATTTTGCGTCGAACCCAAGCCGGAGAGAAGAGCGGAGAAAGAGCGGGCGAGGGGCAAATCCCCGAAGTCGTGCGGGTCGGTGATATTGAGCTTGATCCCGCCACGCGAATCGTTCTCCAGAATGGCAAGCCGGTGGAACTGACCTCGGTCGAGTTCAATTTGCTGCATGTCTTACTGCGCGAAGCCGGACGCGTGGTGACCCGCGAGCACCTGGTGGATGCGGTGCTCAGCCGCAAGTTTTCTCCCTTTGACCGCAGTATCGATATGCACGTCAGCAAAGTTCGCAAGAAGCTGGGCGATTCCGACATCGGCAGCGACCACATCAAGACGGTGCGGGGCGTGGGATACATCTTCGCGCATCCCCGAGACCATGCCAGAAGTGAAGTGGCCAGGGGCGAAGAAACATGAGAAGTCTCTTTGTCAGAATCTTTCTCTCCTACTGGATGGCGCAGGCGCTCTTCCTGGTATTGGCGATCCTCGTCACGCTAGCCATCCATCCCTCCGGCGAGATTGCTGGTGTGCAGGCGCAACAAGCGAGGTTTCTGAACGAGGCGGTGCACGCGTATCAGACCGGCGGACAAGAAGGCGCTCGAAATTATCTTAGATCGGTGCGTGACTCTCAGCACGTGCGGCTGTTCCTTTTTGACGAGAAGACTCGTGACTTGACGGGACGCGTTCCGCCGGAATGGATCCTGCGCGTAGCCCGCGGCCAGACTGCCACCGCCGACCGCCTCTGGGGACGGTTCGGACCTGGACGCTTTCTGCGGCAATCCACAACAGCCTCCGATGGGCATTCGTACACCCTGGTCATCGAGTTCCCTCCGGGCGAGCATGGTTTGTTCGGCCCGCACGGAGTGCCCGGCTTGGGCATTCTTATTGCCATCGTTTCCTCCGGCTTGGTCTGTTACATCCTGGCGCGATACTTGACCTCGCCCATCGTCCGCCTCCGGGCGGCAACCCAGAAGTTGGCCTCTGGCGATCTAACCGCGCGCGCCGGCATGCCCGGGTCCCGGCGGCACGACGAGATGGCGGAATTGATGCGGGACTTCGATCGCATGGCTGAACGCCTGGAAAACCTGGTGAACGCTCAGAACCGGTTGCTGACTGACATTTCTCACGAGCTGCGATCTCCCCTGGCACGCTTGAACGTCGCTCTGGAGTTGGCCCGCCAGCGCAGCGGGCCCGAAGCCAGCAGCGCACTCGATCGCATCGACCGCGAAACCAACCGCCTCAATGAACTGATCCAAAAACTGCTGACCATTGCCCGCCTCGAAGCTGGAAATGAATCCATCGAGAAGGTCCCGGTCCACCTCGAACAGATCATCCATGAAGTCGTCAAGGACGCTGCCTTTGAGGCGCAAGCCCGCCATTGCCAGGTCGAGGCCACGGTTGTGGAGGACTGCGTGGTCCTCGGAAGCCCAAGCTTATTGCACAGTGCGATCGAGAATGTTGTCCGCAACGCCATCCGCTATACACTCGAAGGCACCAGCGTGGAGGTACGCCTGGAGCAGGGCGTGGGACTCGAAGGCGATAGCGTGTACGGTCCGGAAGCCGTAGTACAAGTGACCGACTCCGGCCCCGGAGTACCGGAGGACGCGCTGGACAAACTGTTCCGCCCGTTTTACCGCATCGACGATGCCCGCGGACGCCAGACCGGCGGCGTGGGCCTGGGCCTGGCGATTACAGATCGGGCGGTGCGCCTGCACGGTGGCACCATCAAAGCGGCCAATCGACCGCAAGGCGGCTTGGTGGTCGAGATCCGCCTGCCCTCTCCTCCGCCGAAGTAACAAACGTGGTCGATCAGCGAACCATCACAATCTTTTCGCGGGAGCTCTAGCTGCCATCTAGGCGCGGCCGCCCGCGCCCGCGCCCGCGCGGCGCTGCAGTCACGTCGCAGGCACGCGCGACCTTCACGCCTATGCGAGGCGCAGGATTCTTCAGGGTATTCTTTAGCATCGGCGACAAACCAGATCGTAATCGAACGGATGTTTCATCCACTCCTTCGATGCTGGTGCTGGCAGCGCTGTACCCAAATCTAAAACAAATCCACACGGGATTGCTCGTCTGCCCCGCACCTTTCTTGCTGAGTGCTGTTCCTCGAATATGAGCGGTTGTGAACAGACAGTCCAATCCATATCAGATATGGTTTGTGCTGTTCCACTCTGGATGCTCCAGGTTCCCAGGCCGGAGCTCAACCGTTGCACAACGCGCGAGTGTTCTGCGTAAGGACCGACAGCAAAATCAAATCCCCAGTGAAACCTCAGGCCGCCGCAAGGCGGGAATCTTAGGAGGATTCCATGAAGAAAGTATTCCTACTGATGGTTATTTCGGCCCTGCTGGTGACGTTGGGGTTTGCGCAGACTCCCGCCGCCGGCGGCAATACGGACCAGGCCAACGTTAAAGGTTGCTTGGCTGGGTCGGAGGGCAACTACACAGTTGCAGAAGACGGCACTCGTCAGATTTTCAAGATCACCACCAGCAGTGTTGATCTCAAGCCACATCTAGGCCATGACGTAAAACTCATTGGGCACAAAACAAGTGGGGCCGTGAGTTCCGGCGCTGCCGATAATAGCTTTGCCGTCACCGAACTGAGCATGATCTCCGAACACTGTGCCGTAGCCGCTGCTGCACCCGCTGCGACTGCCAGCCCGTCCTCGCAGACTGTCACCCTGCCGACCGCAGCCGGTACTGCACCCGCTGCGACGGTCACCCCGTCTTCGGAGACTGCTAGCACACCCGCTGCGACTGCACCGGCTGCGACTGCACCGGCTGCGACTGCACCGGCTGCGACTGCCAGCCCGTCTTCGGAGAGTGCTACCACGCCCGCTGCGACAGCCAGCCCATCTTCGGACACTGCTAGTACACCCGCTGCGACTGCACCGGCTGCGACTGCTGCTGCTCCCGTTGCGACTGCCAGCCCGTCTTCGGAGACTGTCAGCACACCCGCTGCCGCCGCAACACCAGCTGCGACTGCCAGTCCGTCTTCGGAAACTGCCGGCACACCCGCTGCTGCACCCGCTGCTGCACCGGCTGCGACAGCCAGCCCGTCTTCGGAGACTGTCGGCACACCCGCTGCTGCCGCTGCTGCACCCGCTGCGACAGCCAGCCCGTCTTCGGAAACTGTCAGCGCACCCGCTGCCGCTGCCACAACGCCCACTGCGACTGCCAGCCCGTCTTCGGAGGCTATCAATGCACCCGCTGAACCCGCTGCTCACCCGACGCGGTCAGCTCGTTCTCGTACACCGTCAGCAACAAAAACTGCGGACGCCACTGCACCCGCTGCGAAGGTCAGCGCGTCCCCCGAGACCGTCAGCCCGCCCACGGCGGACGCCACAACACCCGCTTCGAGTGCCACAACACCCACTGCGACTGCCAGCCCGTCCGCGGAGACTGTGAGCCCACCTGCTGCAGCCGCCACTACACCCGCTGCGGTTCATAAGGGCGGGTCTCTGTGGCTCCTGATTTTGGTTGCTGTGCTGGTGATTGTCTTAGGTACGCTGGCCCCTATGCTCGGCCGATGGAGAAAACGGAAAATGCTGGAACGGACCGGCACCCCAAATCTTTCTCTCACGAAGGATGCGAGCTCCGACAGGAAGGAAGCGAGCTCTGACCGAGACAGGCCAGAACCGCGCAAAGCTGCCTAGGCTGAGTTAAGAGTAATTCGGCGGTGACGTGGAAGAGCGGCCCTTCAGGACCGAGTAACCCGGGAAGGCGGAGGTTAACCTCCGCCCCCTCGTGTCAGGAAGCTCGCAGTTCTACGCTGCTACGGGAACGGCGATCTTGTGGAAGGTCGAGTTGACAACGTCAGAGGTCTGAACCTTCGGCGTTCCCTCGATAAATCTTGCCAGGGTCTTCAACACTTCGGGGTAAGAATTGGTGTTGTAGGTTTCCGCACTGGCTTTGTTGTCCCACAGACTGACGGCGGTCACATCGATTCCGCCGGGACCGGAGAACGTAATTTCGTCCTTAAAGCCGTTCTGCCTGCGAAGTAAGGGAAGAATGTCCTTGTCAAATGTTCGGGTGTAATCAGAAAGCATATTGGATTTCAGATGAAAAGAAACATTACGTGCAAACATGTGTCAACCTCCTTAAGGTTGTCATTCGCTAAGATGGGGGAGAACTTCAGATGGACTGACTTAGTTCAGGGAACCTGAAAGAGGAGCAAGGACGCTCACTCCTCCTAACCGTTGCACTTAAGTGGCCCTCCGCATCAACCGCGCAACTTGTTGTTTCGATACGTCACACAGCAGATCCGGCGCCGCACCGTCGTGTACCTTTGGCGGAAAGCAAGCACAAACGGCAACCTTCAACACTCCGGTAGCCCGCCATGGCAACGCGGATCAACTGATAAGTCTCCACTCTCGGAGCGTTGCTCGACTTCATTATTGAGAGTCCAGCCAGCGGACTGCCCCTTATCGTTTTATGATAAGGTGGGTGGCGACAATCGGCGTCGGGCAGCGGGTTTGCCTTTGCAATTAAGGGCTCGGGATTTTACCAGTCCTTGACCTGGTCTTCATCACTGGGATATTATATTTCCATCAAACATTAGCTCTTTGACAATCAGCGGATTTCGGACCAGCCCCTTTCGCGCTGGATGACTCCCGGAAATTGACCAGCTAACTCCTTATTCCGAAATATTTTACGCATAAGTCCTTATTCCTCAAAGATTTTGGTGGTAGTCTGGCTGTAACCCCATCATTCCAACCGATCAGGGGGAGGGGGTACCTATCTTTCGCTTGATCAAAAGCAATTTCCAGCAACGAAGCAACTCTCGCCCTCTGCGGCGGTTCCAACCAGGGTACGAAGTTTGCGCTTCCCTATATATTCCTGATACACAAATGAGGGTAACCCTTGATCTCCAACCGTATGCCGGGAAGGTTTCTTCCCCGAAGCTTCGAGATCTTGAATCGACGACAGGGAGAAAGAATGCGGATGAAGTTCCGTTTCCTGCAGTATGTGCTGCTTCCGGGTTTGCTTCTCGGCTTGATGGCTTGCAGCAGTAACAATTCCGCTGTGGCGACGGGCACCGGGGTTCTTTACGTCACCGCGCAGGGCAACACGACCGTTTCTGCCTTTGCAGTGAATCTCAGTTCCGGCGCGCTGAGTGCGATCGGGTCCAGCATCGGCACTGGCGCTGTTCCTTCCGCCATCGCCATTACTCCAGCGATAAACGCCCTGTTCGTGGCGAACAGCGGTTCCAATAGCATTTCCAGTTACACCATAAATTCGGACGGTTCGCTCACCGCAATCAGCGGGACTAAGGCAACCGGAACCACTCCCACAGGATTGGCCATCGATCCAGCCGGCAAGTTTCTGTTTGTTGCCAACCAGGAATCGAGCAACATCTCGGTATTTTCGATTAATGGCACCGGCCTGACGCCAGTGTCCGGTTCGCCATTTACAACCGTCCCTGCCGGGTTTTCGTATCCGAACGGTACCCTGCCAGTTGCAGTGACGGTGAGCGCCTCGGGAAAATTCTTGTACGTCGCGAATCAGTTGGCTGATTTCGTCTCCGTCTTCAAGGTGGATCCCGTATCGGGTGCGCTCACTGCGTCCGGAGTTCCTTTCTACAACGCGGGGACGTCGCCTTCGGGACTGGCCATTACTCCCAACGGAGGTTTTCTGTACGCGGCCAACGCCGGCAGCAATAACATCTCGGCCTTTGCCATCTGCGACGCAGTGGTTACCAGTTGCACCAACGTCAACAGCCCGGACGGCACGCTGACACCGGTGACCGGTTCTCCGTTCCCGGCGGGCCTCGGTCCGGTTGCCATCGCAATCGACCCAAATTTTAATTTCCTCTACGTGGTCGACAAAGGGTCGAACACGGTCTCTCAATATGCATTCGGTTCGGGAAGCGGTGTTCTGACGCCGTTTTCTCCAGCAACCATCTCCACCGGCGCAACCCCAGTTTCGATCGCCATTCGTTCCGGAGCTACTGGGACCAATGTGGGGAACACAACAACTAATCCCACTGACTACGTGTACGTGGCGAATAACGGCGCAGGCACGGTTTCGACTTTCACTCTCGCCACCACCACCGGACTTCTGAACGTCTCCGGCACGCCGTTCACCACCGCGGGCCAGACCTCGGCGGTTTCGGCCAAGTAAGAGAAGAGCATGAGTCCGCAGGCGTACTTGTGGGAATCTTGGATCTCTGGCTTTCAAAGGGGAGTCAGGCTCTAAGTGGGCACTTTCAGAATTAAATATCCACCCACCAGCGCGAAGATCAAGTCCGGCGACCACGCGGCCAGCACGGCCGGCAACTGGCTGATGTTCCCCATCGCTTCAAACAGTCCGGCAACCGTCCAGTACACTACCGCGATTCCTACCGCCACGGCTACCCCGGTCACCGCGCCACGTCGCCCCGAAGAAAGTGAAAACGGAATGGCGAGCACCGCCATCACCAGAGTGATGATCGGGAAGGCCAATTTCTTTTGCAACTGAACCCTCAGCCGTACCACGTCGAATCCGCTTTGCTGCAGGTCGTGGATGTAGCGGCGCAGTTCCTCGTAGTTCATCTCGGAAGACTGTTTCACTTCCTTCTTGAAGTATGTGGGAGGTTCGCTGACCACGGGAAACGTGGCGACATCGAACGTGCGGTAGTTCTCGATCGCGGGCCCGCGCAGGCTGCGTTCCCATCCCTGCGTGCAAACCCAGCGCTGCAGGCTGTCTTCCCAGTGCGCCCGATCGGCGTAGATTCGTTTTGTCAGCTGGAAAGTGCCAGGGTCGAATTGGAAAACCGTAAGCCTGCCGAACTGGTCGCGGTCGGAATCAAATAACTGGTAATAGTAGATGTCCGAGTGCTGTCCGAAAATCCACTTCCGCTCCGGGTTCAGGTAGGTTTGGGCAGGCTTGCCTTTGATCAGGTTGCGGAGCGCGTCCTGGCGCTTGTTCGCGTGCGGCAAATAAAACTGGTCGGCGAAGAAAAGTCCGGTGGCTAGTATGGCCGAGGCTGCCAGCAGTGGCGTGATGATGCGGTAGATGCTGATTCCTGTCGTCTTGATCGCGGTGATTTCGTTGGAGCGCTGCATCACACCAAGAGTAATCAGAACGGCCAGCAGGATGCTCAATGGCGTGATGTTGTAGACGAAATAAGGCGAGACGTTCAGTAGGTACTCTCCCACCACCAGCGGCGAGATCTGATTGCGGAGAATGTCTCCCAGCAACTCAAATAGCGTGAACACCAGCAGCAGCATGAGGAACGCAGCCACGACCATGGCCAGGTTCACGCCAAAATCGCGCAGGACGTAATCGTCCAGGATCATGGGGAACCTGGCGCTGAACACGCGGTGCCGAGTGGCTGCGCGCTGGAAAACATCGCCCGCGCGTCGGTTGCGGAGACCCGTCCCACCGGCTTCTTTCAATCCAGCCGTGAACGAATGCCATAGTCGTCGCAGAGAAGAGATTTCAAACGGCCTGTGCTCGGCACGCCACAGCAGAAAAGCGCCTCCGAGAAAGAACACGATGTCCGCCAGCCACACCCCGAAGCCCGGCGACAACTTGCCCTGCCGGGCCAGTGAAACTCCAACCAACGTCGCGGAGTAGTAGGCGAATACCAGCAGGATGGTGAGCACGAATCCCGTGGACTTGCCACCTTTCTTGGACGACAGGCCGAGCGGAATTCCCACCAGCGCCAGCACCAGGCACGACGTGGGGAGCGCGAAGCGGCGATGGAACTCGATCAGGTACCAGCGGGCCAGAACCAGGTTTTTCCTGTCGCTGGCTTGCCGCCACAGCTCCCAGGTTCCCATTTGCGAAACCGGTACGAGTTCCTGCTCCTTCGTATTGTCGGCCGGAGGCAGCGGAATCGGGATGTCGGTCTGCTCGAAGGTAGAAATCTGGTAGTGTTCAGAACTCTTGGCATCGATCTCGTGGGTCGAGCCATCGGTGAGATGCAGATGGAGCGTCTCCGGCCCCTCGCTGACGAGAATTCCTTGCCGTGCCAGGGTAATTCTCGGGGAAGAGGGTGTGCTCGTATCGGCAATAAAAACGCCCTTCCAGATAGCTGCGCCCTGGGCTGCTTTTACGTTCTGGACATAGAGCACGAGCCCCGGAAATCCTTCGTAGAATACTCGCGGCTGAACTTCGAATGACACTTGCGAAGACTTCAGGCGGTCCTGCAAGCGGACCATGGCCGCCTGGGATTGGGGCGCCAGGTAGACTCCGTTGGCCAGAGCGAGGAGCCACGCCGCGACGGCAAAGATGGAAACGATGCGGAGAAAGCTCCACACACCGATGCCGCTGGCCCGCATGGCTGTGATCTCACTGTCTGCCGCCAGCCGGCTCAAGCCAATCAAAATCCCTACCAGCACGCCCGCGGGAATGCTGATGGTAAGAGTTACGGGAACAATAAAGAAGAAGACCTCCGCCACGCTGGGCAAGGGAGCGCTGTTGCGAACCACCAGTTCGAGGATTTGTCCCAGGTCGCGGGTGAACAGAACGAAGGTGAACACCGCCACACCGATCAGGGCATGAGCCGTGACTTCGCGCAGAATATAGCGGGTGAGGATCCGCATGGCCGGGGGCTAAACCGAGTCTAGCACGCACGCCGGAGACGCGGCGCCGGGGATGCGAATCGAAGGCGTGCTCCTGTTAGTACTCGCCTCTTGCAATCATCGCTGCAGGGAACCCGAGACAACGGTGCCGATATCCGTCTCGATAAAAACTATCTCATTACCCCCGTTGACGACTACCAGATCGAGGTGCAGCGGTGACTGATGGTTAACGCTCACGACGGCTTTGCCGAAGCAGTTAGTACCGATCTTTGCGGCGCCGCCGACTTTTGCTCCGTTGAAGATCTGACCGTTGACGCTGCCCGACTCGGTTCCGGAGATGACTCCTTGCTGCAATTTGACTTGCCCACTAAAGGCGATCGGTCCGAGGCCAACCAGGGTCCCGCCACCCTGCAGGCCATAGGTACCCTGCACACCCTTGGTCGTGCAGGTCGCCGAGCCCTCTGCTTGCGCCGAACCGGACTCGGTTGCGTCTGAATCCGTTACAACCAATTCGAGCTCGGTTCCACCCGAGACGACTGCGAAGCTGAAATGGGCAGTGGGGCCACCCTTTGGAGTTATCGTGCCTTTGCCGGTGCAGTTCGCATGGATGGTGTAAGTCCCGGTGACGGGTACGTCGGCTGTGATCGTGCCGTCGCTGCTTACCGTCTCCATTCCGGCAAAACCTCCTTTTCCGTCCGCCGTGATCTGGCCGCTGGCGGCCGTGGGACCGCTCGCGTCCGTACCGGTGACAACAAACCCGCTGTGGCCATTCAGGGTCCCGTTTGAGCAGGCTCCCGCCGGACGAGCGGGCTGCGCCCACGTCGCGGAACCAAGAACAAGGACAGAGGCAAGAATCAACGAAGCTATCCCGACCATTTTGGAAATCATGGATTTTCTCCTCCTTAAAGGTGTTCTCTGTCTTGTCGCGCGCGAAAGGCGGGACGCGCGACGCGCTAGCTTGAAGCGACTGGGAAGCGATGGTAGCACAACCCCGCTATGGGCAGTGTCAAGCCTTGACCTGGGCAAGCAAGGGTGCGCCATCAGGGGGTTCAGAGCGTGATCGCGACAGTCTGAAAGATGAGGCTCGGGAGGCACGAATTGTGGCACTAAACGTGCCTACCAATCGAACAACACCTCGTCCTAGACCCCTCTTAGGCGAGGTAAGAAAGGGCAGTCCTCCCCTATGAAATCTCTTACTGTGATGTGCGTGGACGATGACGCTGGGATCCGGGAACTCTACGGAGCCCTGCTCGGCCAAAACGGCTACGAGGTTATAGCCGCCAGCAATGGCCACCACGCACTTCACGTATTTGAGTCCAAGGAAAAGGAGATTGACGCCGTGATTTTGGACTATGAGATGCAGGGAATGAACGGCTTGGAGCTGGCAACATGGCTCAAGCAGCGACATCCGACCTTGCCCGTAATTATGGTTTCGGGATCGCACCCGGAACCGGAAGAAATGGCTCCGTTCGTCGATGCCACAATAGGAAAAGGTGTCCCGTTACGGCACATTCTGGACCGCCTTGAAGTCCTGCTCGCCTCTTGAAGAAGCGCTGCACCACGATCGCGCGGTCACGTTCAGCGATATCTTCCTGTTGGACATCCCAGGTGACAGGTGCCGACCGGTCGGCAAAGTGCCGACTATTCGGCTTTCAGGAAGACCGCGGCCAACGGCGGCAAGGTCAGGTTCAGAGAGTACGGACGACCGTGGACCGGCTGTTCCTCAGCCACTACGCCCCCCAAATTCCCCATGCCACTGCCCCCATACTCCTTGGCGTCGCTGTTCAGAAGTTCGCGCCAAAAGCCTCCCCCAGGAACTCCCAGGCGATAACCGGTCCGGGGAACGGGCGTAAAGTTGCACGCGACCACAATATTCTGCTTGGACGACTTTCCCTTGCGCACTAATGCAAGCGTGCTCGCAACGTTGTCGTTGCAGTCTATCCACTCGAATCCTTTGGGATCCGCGTCGAGTTCGTGCAGGGCAGGCTCACCACTGTAAAGCCGATTCAACTGTTCCACCCAACTCTGCAATCCGCGGTGAAAGGGATACTGCAATACTTCCCATTCCAGAGCGCCGTCATGCGTCCACTCGCGCTCTTGTCCGAACTCGTCTCCCATGAACAGCAACTTCTTGCCCGGCTGCGCATACATATAGCCGAACAGCAATCGTAAGTTGGCAAACTTCTGCCATTCGTCCCCCGCCATTTTCTGGATGAGCGACCCCTTGCCATGGACAACCTCATCATGCGAGAGCGGGAGGACGAAATTCTCAGTGAAGCCGTACAGCATGCGAAACGTGAGCTGGTTGTGGTGATATTTGCGATGGATAGGATCGTTGGCGAAATACTTCAGCGTGTCGTGCATCCAGCCCATATCCCACTTCAGGCCGAAGCCCAATCCACCGAGATAGATGGGCCGCGAAACCATGGGCCAGGACGTGGATTCTTCCGCGAAAGTCTGAATGCCGGGATATTCCTTGTAAACTTCCTGGTTGAACTGGCGCAGGAAGTCGATCGCTTCGAGATTTTCGCGTCCGCCGTACTGGTTGGGAAGCCACTCGCCCTCTTTGCGGGAGTAATCCAGATAAAGCATGGAAGCCACAGCATCCACTCGCAGCCCGTCCGCATGATACTTATCCAGCCAGAACATTGCGCTCGAGAGGAGAAAGCTGCGGACTTCGTTGCGCCCGTAGTTGAAAATGAGCGTCTTCCAATCCGGATGAAAGCCCTGGCGGGAATCGGAGTGCTCGAACAAATGGGTGCCGTCAAAGTAGGCCAGCCCATGCTCATCAGAAGGGAAGTGGGAGGGCACCCAGTCCAGAATCACTGCAATTCCATGTTGATGCAGATAGTCCACCAGATACATGAAATCCTGCGGCGTGCCATAGCGCGCAGTCGGGGAGAAATACCCCGTGGTCTGATATCCCCAGGATCCGTAGAACGGATGTTCCATCACGGGCAGCAGTTCGACGTGCGTGAAGTGCATACGCTGAGCGTAGTCGGCCAGGCGTGGCGCCATCTCACGATAGGAGAGCGGACGATTGTGTTCTTCCGAAAATCGCATCCATGAACCGAGATGGACCTCGTAGATGGAAATCGGTGCTTGCAAGGCATTCTTGCCCTGCCGCTTTTGCATCCAGTCATGATCAGCCCACTGGTATTCGAGATCCCATACGACGGAGGCGGTGCGCGGCGGTTTCTCATGCAACAACCCGAACGGATCCGCTTTGTCAACCACATGTCCGTGATGCTGCGAAACAATGTGAAACTTGTAAACGGAGCCCTTGGCGACTTCGGGGATGAACCCCTCCCAGATGCCCGAACTTCCACGAGCACGCAGCGGATGTGAACGTGGATCCCACCCGTTGAAGCTGCCAATGACCGTCACCTCGCGCGCATTCGGAGCCCACAGGCTGAAACATGTGCCTTGTTCGCCGCCGACAGAAGTAAGGTGAGCGCCCAGCTTTTCATAGGCTCGGTAATTGCGGCCTTCGTTGAAAAGATAAAGATCCTGCTCACTCAGAAGGCCGACCTCAGAGCGGGCACTTGGCGCCAACGTTGGATTGGGTTTCGTCATTGAAGAAATCAGGTTAGCCGATCTGTGATAGTGTACCGGATTTGTTTCGCTCTGCGACCTCTGCGGCATTTCTCTCCGTGCTCCGCGATTCAAAGCTTTTCCCTGCCTGGTTAAGGCAAGTCCCGGTGGAAGCCCGCGTGCTAGACTTTCTAACACGGCTTCTGGTCTTTTCACGAGCCGTCACGTTCAATGCCAGCTCTGCGCGTCATTATCCTTTGGCACCAGCATCAGCCGTTCTACAAAGATCTGGTGACGGGTGAGTACCGTCTTCCATGGGTTCGCTTGCATGCCCTCAAAGACTATTACGGCATGGTCAAACTGCTGGATGAATTTCCCAACGTCCACCAGACTTTCAACCTTGTCCCCTCTCTCATTACGCAAATCCAGGACTACGTGGCCGGAACAGCGCACGATCCGTTCCTGAAGGTTGCGGCCAAGCCGGCGAGAGATCTGACTGCAAACGAACGCCGCTTCGCCCTGCAATACCTGTTTCAGGCGAACCCGGTGAACATGATTGGCCGCTATCCTCGCTACCACGAGCTATGGGAACGGTTTCGCGGCGCCGGTGATTCTCCGGAACGGGCCGAGAAATACTTTCAGCCGCAAGACTTCACCGATCTGCAAGTGTTCTCCCAAATCGCGTGGTTCGACGAGTTCTTCCTGGACGACCCGGATATCGCCGCGCTCATCAAGAAGGGTCGCGGATTCTCGCTCGAAGATCAGAGCTTTGCAATCACTCGCCAGCGTGCCTTGCTGGGTGAGGTGCTTCCCGCGCATGGCACCGCCGCACAGCAGGGGAGAATCGAAATCTCGACTTCACCTTTCTACCATCCCATCCTGCCGCTCGTCTGCGACACAAATATGGGCGCCATTTCGACGCCTGGACTGCCCTTACCGCAAAACCGGTTTCTCCATCCAGAAGACGCGCGTGAACAGCTCAGGCGCGGGCTGGATCTGCATCAGCAGGTCTTCGGCGTTCGGCCAGTTGGCGTGTGGCCTTCAGAAGGCAGCGTCTCGGAAGAAGTCTTAACCATCGCCCAAAGCTTGGGTGTGAAGTGGATGGCCACCGATGAAGGCGTTCTAGGCCGGAGCCTGGGGATTAACTTTGCGCGCGACGGCGAAGGCCGGCTCTCCCCACACACTGCCGAAAAGCTTTATACCATCCATCGCTTCGAAAGCGGCGCGACGGAGATGCACCTGATCTTCCGCGACCACACTATCTCAGACCTCGTCGGATTCGTGTACTCGGGAATGCCGGCGCAGGACGCTGCCAATCATCTCATCCACAACATTAAGCAAGGCGCGCAACCTATTCTCAATCAAGGACGAGATGCCGTCGTATCAGTCATCCTGGACGGAGAAAATGCCTGGGAATACTATCCCCGGTCGGGCCGCGAATTCCTGCGCCGCTTCTATGACACCCTACAGCGCGAGCCCGGAGTCGAGGCGGTTACTGTGTCCGAGGCCATCGCCCGTCATCACGATTTCGGCACGCTCACTTCTCTGGTTCCCGGCTCCTGGATCAACGCCAACTTCAACGTCTGGATCGGCGCGCCCGAAGATAACCGCTCATGGGATTATCTCTACCATGCCCGCAACTTCTACGCCGAGGCCGCAGCTCGAGCGAGCGAGGCGCAACGCAAACTGGCTCTCGAAGAACTGCTCATCGCCGAAGGCAGCGATTGGAACTGGTGGTATGGCCCTGAACATCATTCGGCCAACGACCGCGAATTCGACGAACTCTACCGCAAGCATCTCTCCAACGTGTATCAGGCGCTGGGCGCAACCGCACCCGATTATCTTGCGCAACCGATTAGCGGCGGGCAGACCAGGCCCGAGTTCAGGCCTCAAACTTCCTACATCCATCCCCGCATCACTGGCGACATGGTGCGCTACTTCGAGTGGATGGGTGCCGCAATCTACACCGCCGATCACCGCGCCGGCGCCATGCACGGCAAGCAGTTTCTGGTTGATTCCGTCCGCGCGGGAATTGATGAGAGCAACATCTACGGCCGCCTGGATTTCGCAGGCAAGCCTCCGGAAATGGATTTCGACTTGGTGGTCAATCTTGAATCCTGGGCAGCGGACGGTCAGCGGCCCCGGCGCGCGTTGCGAGTGGACGTGCGAGTCGAAGCGGGTAAAACGCCATCGTGGCAGGTAAGTTCTCCGGACGAGGAAAAACCCCTTGCGACGTCGGAGCGCCCTTGCGAAGAAGTGAAGATAGCCCTATTGCGAAATTTCGAGTTCAAACTGCCGCTCGCATGGCTGCTGGCAAAGCCCGTGGCTTCTACAACGGTCAACGCCGGCGGAAAAGCAACCACTCCAGTGACGACCCTGCTGCGCCTGCGCTTCAGTCTCTGGCAAAACCGTCTGCCCGTCGACGCTCTCCCGCTCGAGGGATGGATTGAGCTGCGCCTTCTCAGTGAGGAAGACCTGACAGCACTGGCGTTTTGAGCGCAACCCCTGCGCCGCATTCATCACGATTAGCCTTTCCTTTCTCGTCGATAAGGGGCACCATTGCATTGTAGAGGCGTCCTGGTTTGAAAAGGAGACGAAGCCATGACCGAGCAGCCTCATGAAATGCCCCAGAAAGATCGAAGAAAATATCCCCGCATCAAGGCCGCGATTCCGATTGAGTTCAAACCGGAGGGTGTAGCCGTCGCCAGCCGCGCCGAAACTGCCGATCTTAGCCTCAGCGGATGCTACGTAGAGATGAGCTTTACGCTGCCAGTGGGAACCAAGTTGGATCTCATTCTCTGGGTCGAGGACGAGCGATTGGCTGCGAAGGGGGTTGTCGTAACCCACCACCCGCAATTCGGGAACGGTATCGAATTCGTGGGAATGTCTCAGGAAGACCAAGCCAAGGTCGCGCACTTCCTGAAAAGCTGTGAGACGCCATCGGAAGAAAAGCCGGAAGCAAACGCTTCCGGCCAACCGGGAACCGAGAACTGACAACCGAGAACTGATTTCCTACTGCCCGCCAGTCGCCGCAGTCATCGCCAGCGGACGGCTCAATTCCATCACTAGCTCAGTACCGGCAGGCAGCATCGCCGAGTTCTTCTTGCCCAACCAGTGAACTACGGTCGCAGTAGCACCCACTGCTCCGCCGATCAGAAGGCCTTTGCCTCCGCCGATCAGCCCTCCCACCAGCATGCCGCCGCCGGTGCCCATGCCAATCTCGATCATATCCTTGCCGTCGTGTCCCTTGCCTTTGAATTGGCCCTCATCGTTCACATCGGTTCCGTTGTGCAGGCTGGTATCCACCAGCGTGGCATTGAGCATGTAGCGCTCGCCGTTCGGCAAAACCACGGTCTCGGGGAAGATGGCAATCGTCGGCTTGCCCGCAATCCGGCGCGGCTCGCTCGTTTTGGTGACGCGTCCCTGCACCGTGGCGCCAACCGGGATCGCAGGTTTGCCATCGAGCATCACCGCTTCCGTGACTCGGCCGGAGAAGGGATCCCCACTCTTGCTGGAGAAAGTCGTCAGCGCATTTTCCAGTTTTACTTTCACCGCCGTGCCCGCGGGCAGTGAGATATTTTTTTGCGCCACCGCAGACACAGCCAGCAACACGACGCTAAGCAATACAAATTTCTTCATTTCGCCTCCTGAATCGATCACAGATTTTTGCACCCCTTTACTTATGTGTTTCCCGTTGTGACAAGTCAACCGGAAGCCGCCAATTTCCTGACCACCTCCAGAACCTGCTCCATCGGTGCCCTATCCGTCTGACTGTCGCCCTGGTAGATGGAACGCACCATTCCTCCACTATCGATAACCAGCGTTGCCGGATGAGCGATATTGATCGCGTCCTTTGCCAACCAGTGATACAGGCCGTACGCCTTGGTCACCGTGCGGTCTTCATCCAGCAGAAACGGAAACGACACCGGATGCTTTTCCAGAAACTTCGCCGGCTTAAACATTCCGTCGCGTTTCTCGGCGGCGATAAATACCAACTGCGCTCCAGACTGTTCGAGTTCACGTTTCACCGGCTCAAACTGAGCCATGCGTTTCACGCAGTTGGGTCACCAGGTGCCGCGCAGAAATTCCAAGATTACCGGTCCGTGAGCCCGCAAACTCGAAAGCGAAAACTTCCCCTCCTGGTTCGCGGCCGACAACGAGAACTCCGGCGCTCGCGACCCGATTCCCAACGTTTCCGTGAGGTTCTTCACAAGAATCGACTCTAAGGTACCTGCGCCAGCAGAACAAGAGCGGACGCAATAAGCGAACCAGCGGAGGCACGGGTTTTCTAGTGGGGCGCGGACACTCCTGTCCGCGAACCCTTGCTTAGATAGAATCGCGCCTTTGATTCTGCAAGCCGGGCGCCGATCGGCAACACTGGATGAGTCACAGAGCCGGGGCGCGCCGGTGATTTATAATCGCCAGTCCCGGTGAACCAATAAAGGATGCAATCATGCCCATAATGAATATTGCCGATATCCATGCCCGGGAAGTTCTCGATTCCCGCGGCAATCCAACGGTCGAGGCCGAAGTCACCCTGGCCGACGGAACCAAGGGACGGGCCATCGTTCCCAGCGGCGCCTCGACCGGCGAACACGAAGCGGTCGAACTGCGCGACGGCGACAACCAGCGCTTCCTGGGCAAAGGCGTGCTCAAGGCTGTCGAAAACGTGAACAGCGAGATCGCCGACGCTCTTGCCAATTTCGATGCCTCCGATCAGCGCGCACTCGATCAAAAGATGATCGAGCTCGACGGCACCGAGAACAAAGGACGTCTAGGCGCCAACGCCATTCTCGCCGTGTCCATGGCCGCAACCCGCGCATCGGCCACAGCCTTTGGCCTGCCCTTATATCGATACCTCGGCGGCGCCGGTGCCAACACGCTGCCCGTGCCCATGATGAACATCCTCAACGGCGGCGCGCATGCCGACAACAATGTCGACTTCCAGGAATTCATGGTCATGCCCGTCGGAGCCGAATCGTTCTCCGAAGCGCTGCGATGGGGCGTCGAAGTTTTTCACACTCTGAAAGGTGTGCTCAAAAAGCGCGGCTACAACACCGCTGTGGGTGACGAAGGCGGGTTCGCGCCCTCCGTCAAATCGAACGTCGAAGCCATCGAGGTCGTCCTCGAAGCCATTCAACAGGCCGGCTACAAGCCCGGCGAGGAGATCGCCATCGCGCTGGATCCCGCCGCCAGCGAGCTTTACAAAGACGGCAAATATGTTTTCAAGAAGTCGGACAAGTCCGCCAAGAGTTCCGAAGAAATGGTCCGCTACTGGGCGAAGTGGGCAAACGATTATCCGATTGTTTCGATCGAAGATGGCCTGGCCGAAGATGACTGGAATGGCTGGTATGCGCTAACCAAAGAACTCGGCCGCAAGATTCAGCTCGTTGGCGACGATCTCTTCGTTACGAATACCGAGCGCCTGCAAGAAGGCATCGATAAGCACGTCGCCAATTCCATTCTGATCAAAGTCAACCAGATCGGCACGGTCAGCGAAACTCTGGACGCCATCGACCTGGCCCGCCGCAACGGCTATACCTCGGTAATTTCACACCGCTCCGGCGAAACCGAAGACACCTTCATCGCCGACCTAGCCGTGGCGACAGGAGCAGGCCAAATCAAGACCGGCTCCGCCTCACGCACCGACCGTGTCGCGAAGTACAACCAGTTACTGCGGATCGAGGAAGAGTTGGGGAATTCGGCGAGGTTCCTAGGATTGAAGGCGTTGAACTACAAGAGCTAGCCTCGAAGTAGGCGCGCATTGACTTAGTCCATGACTTAGCTATAGTTATTTCATGGAAGTGAATATCGACGAGGCCAAAACCCACTTCTCACGCCTGCTCGAACGCGTAGGCTTGGGCGAGGAGATCTTTATCGCCAAGGCGGGGAAGCCGGTGGCGAAGCTGGTGCCGTTAGAGGTGCGGCCCAAAAAGCGACTCCTAGGCTCGGCCAAAGGGGAGTTCATCGTGCCGGATGATTTCAACGATCCTCTGCCGAAGGAGATCGAGGATCTCTTCTGGAAATGAAAGCTTAATGGCTAGGAGAACTATGGCAGAAACCGAGATCATTTTCTCCGTACAAGAATCACCCGAGGGTGGTTACGAGGCCCGTGCTCTCGGCCATCCCATTTTTACCCAGGCCGAATCGATGGATGAATTGCGCCACATGGTCCAAGATGCGGCCCGCTGTCATTTTGATCCGCAGTCGTTGCCCAAGGTCGTTCGTCTCAAGATCTTTTAGATCCGTGTTCATCCGTGCAATCCGGTGGCGCGCTTTTTGTGTGAACCATTGAGGAGCTTTATGAAGCATCATTGTCTTTCCCTTGCAGTTATCCTTTTCGTAGCCTCCGCGGCCTTCGCGCAACAGTCGCCGCCTGCGACCGACGATACTCCCGCCGCAAAAGAAGACATCCAGAAGCTGTTCGAGGTCATGCAGATTCATCAGCAAATGCGTCAAGTTATGGACTCGATGATGAAACAACAGAGCACCATGATCCACGAGACTCTGAAAAAGCGCTACCCGCAAACATCCGTCGAGAAAATAGCGCAAGCCGACCGCCTGATCGCAGATACCATGAAAGACATGCCCATGGACGCCATGCTCGACGACATGATCCCCATCTACCAGAGGCACTTCTCGAAGACCGACATTGATGCCATGAGCACGTTCTACGCATCGCCGACGGGCCAGAAAATGATGCGGGAAATGCCAGCCCTGACCTCCGAGTCAATGCAGGCTTCCTATGCTCGCATGCAAAAGCAAATGGACGCCATGATGCAACGGGCCGAGCAAATCGTAAAAGAAGATCAAGAAAAACAGAAAAGCAAGCCAGCAACGCCACAGTCCCAGCAAAAGAATTAGTATTGCCGTATATCTTTTCTCACGTGAAAGCCGGGCGGCGAGAAAGAATTCAGATCCGCACTCATCCGCGTAAATCCGTGGCAGTGTTTCCGGTTTAGCTAGAAGCCAAGAGCCAGGAGCTAGCAGCTAAATGCGTCCCAAACCACTCCTCCTAATCATCCTCGATGGCTGGGGCTACCGCGCCGAAACCAAGGGCAACGCGATCGCTCTCGCGCGAAAACCAAATTACGACCGCCTGCTCAAGGATTTTCCCAACACGCTGATCCAGACGTCTGGACCCTTTGTCGGCTTGCCCGAAGGACAAATGGGCAACAGCGAAGTGGGCCACATGAACATGGGAGCGGGGCGCATCATCCACATGGACATC